>VOFK01003325.1_pt1 | contig 26496 bp, 42 predicted proteins | sample 5384121 | NCBI WGS metagenome assembly VOFK01 (sample SAMN12384730, study PRJNA508395) | human gut metagenome | isolation source: healthy gut J | host: Homo sapiens | reverse complement strand
GCCGAGAAACCATTCAGGTCCGCGACCGCGCAGCACTGTTCAGTCTGGTAATCGGACGCTGAACGGCTTTGTCAACTCGGGCATTATCGACCGCAAGCTGAACAGTCCGAGCATTATCGCGCGGCCGCTCGAGATGGAAGGCAGCATGCGCATCGGTCTCATCCGCAAGAAAAACGGGGTATTCAGCCGCTATGCGGGACTCTATGTGAAGCACTGAAAAGCATCTGTCGATAGATTAAAATTGTGAAGGGTGGCAGATAAAGACATTTGTCAACCGATAGCTTTCGTGGCAGGCTATTGTCAGACAGAAAAAGCACCATCGTGTTACCCAAAGAGATAGATACCTATGAGCAATCGGAAAACCCCATCTCGACATATTCTGCCGCGATGATTCGGGTGTGTCGGTAGAGCACCGGAACGATTCGTGGTCGTTCGACATCAAAGCCGCTACAACGGTATACGTTTAGCGGCAGTTTTTCGGTTTCTTCTCCACGTTTCCGGCGCAAACAGCAGAAGCATGGGGGAACAGCTCCAGACGGCCGGCGAGCATATCGAAAGTCAGCACGATTTTACTCAGCGGGTGCAGTGCACCGAAGTTGGCAGCAGGACCGACCTGATTGAGTCCCGGACCGACGTTATTGATGCAGGTAACGACCGAGGTGGAAGCTGGTTACCATATCCTCACAGTGCAGACTGACAATGAGGACGGAAGTGGCAATGACGATCAGATATGCCACAAGAAAGGCGTTGACCGAGCGCATGACCTCATGCGGGACGCGCTGGCCGTCCATCTTGTTGACGCGCACGAGACGCGGATGAATCAGCGACATCATTTCCTTCTTGACGCTCTTCCCGAGCAGCAGGATGCGCGAGCATTTCATGCCGCCGCCGGTCGAACCGGCGCACGCGCCGATGAACATCAGCAGCACGAGCAGCAGCTTGCTGAATGCAGGCCACTGGTTAAAGATCCACAGTCGAAAAACCGGTCGTTGTGATGATGGACGCGACCTGGAACAGGGCGTGATGGAAGCTCTCGCGCAGCGAGCCGAAGCAGCCGCGCACGTTGAAGGCGATCAGCGTGGTAAATACGGCAATCACGCCGAGGTACACGCGAATCTCCTCGATTTTGAACAATTGCTTGAATTTACGGGTCAAAAGCAGAAAATAGGCGCTGAAATTGATGCCGAACAGGATCATAAAGACCGTGATGACGTTCTGGAGGTACGCGCTGTTGTAGTGCGCGATGGAATCGTTCCAGTTGCCGAAGCCGCCCGTACCGGCCGTGCCGAGCGAGACGCAGATCGCGTCGAAGAGCGGCATGCCGCCGATGAGCAGCAGGATCATCTGGAGCACGGTCAGACCGAAGTAGATCGCGTACAGGATAAGCGCAGTATCGCGCATGTGCGGCGACATCTTGGAGACCGAGGGACCCGGGGCTTGCCGCACGCATGAGGAAGATGGTCTGTCCGCCCGCGAGCGGGAGCACGATCAGCATGAACACGAGAATGCCCCCATGCCGCCGACCCAGTGTGTCAGGCAGCGCCAGAGCATGGAGGCGTGGCTGAGCGCCTCGACGTCGCCGAGAATGGTTGCGCCGGTCGTGGTGAAGCCGGATGCGGCCTCGAAAATCGCATCTACTGCGAACGGAATCTCGCGGCTGAGCACGAACGGCAGGGCACCGGTCACGGCCAGCACCAGCCAGCACAGCGCGACTGCCACAAAGCCTTCGCGTGCGTAGAACTTGGTGTTTTCGGCTTGTATTCACACAGAATGCCTGCGCCGACCATACAAATCAGTGCGGTGGCGATATAGGCAGGCAGCTCGGGTTCACGGTAAATGACCGCGGTAAATGCGGGCAGCAGCAGGAACAGGGACTCAATGCCCATCAGCCAGCCGATCAGATAGCGGACGATTGCGAAATTCATTTTTCGCGCCCTCCGGCTGTCGGCAGGAAGATATCCTGAAGGTCGTTCATGCCCTCGAAGGTGGAAACGACGATAACCGTATCGCCTTCATGCAGCACATCGTGGCCGCGCGGAATGATACGCTTGCCTCTGCGGTTGATGCAGCACAGCAGCACATCCGGGCGGATGGGCATATCCTGAAGCGGAACGCCGGTCAGATGGTGCGCCGCGACACGGAATTCGAGCGCTTCCGCGCCGCCGAGCTGATGCAGCGTCTCGACGTTCGAGCCCATGGAGTTCTGCATGGCGCGGGTGTACTGGCCGATGAGCTCGGCGGTGGTCTGCTTGGGCCGGATGATCGTGCCGATGGGCAGGTTGGGAATGACCTCCTCGAAGTTCACGCGGTTGACCTTGGTGAACAGACGAGCCTTAGAGTGACGTCCGGCGTGCATGGAAGCAGGATGTTCTCCTCGTCCATGCCGGTGAGAGCCGCGAAGGCCTCACAGGTTGCCAGACCCTCCTCATCGAGCAGCTCGCGGTCGGTGCCGTCGCCGTAGATGATGGTCGCGTGCGGAGCATTTCGGACAGTGCCTCGCAGCGTTCGAGTTTGTTTTCGATGATCTTGACCGAAATGCCGTAATCGAGCAGGATCTTCGCAAGAAAGTACGAGATTTTGCCGCCGCCGACCAGCATCGCGGAGGAAATGCGCTTGACCGGCAAACCGACCTTCTCGAAAAATTCGCTCTGATCGTGCGGCGGAATGATAACCGTGATGTTGTCGTTTTTCGCGCAGGATGAAGTCGCCCTTTTGGGGAATATAGGTCTGGCCGTCGCGGCGGACCATGCACAGCAGTACATTGGTGCGCAGAAGGGGATTGACCTCGCAGACCGCCATGCCGTCCAGACGGGATTCGGCCGGAATGCGTGATGTCGAGCAGCTCGATGCGTCCGCGCGCGAACGTGCTGACGCGGATGGCCGACGGAATCGGATCAGACGCGAAACAACACGCGCGGTGGACAGCTCGGGGTTGATGACCATCGAAATACCCAGCTCATCGCGGATAAAGCCGAGGTCGGATACATATTCCGGATCGCGCACACGCGCAATGGCGTGGCAGCCGGATGCTTTACGAGCGATCAGGCAGGAAAGCAGATTGATTTCGTCATGGGCGGTAACGGCGATGAGCAGGTCGGTATCCTGCACGCCGGCTTCACGCAGAACGTGATAGCTGGTGCCGCTGCCCTTTACTGTAGCAAGGTCGTGTGTGTTGGACAGTTCCTCCAGACGGCGTTCGGACAGGTCAATCAGTGTCAGGTCGTGTCCGGCCGCGCTGAGCTGTCCTGCCAGCCCGAGCCGACTTTGCCGCAGCCTACAATAATGATGCGCATAGCGCACCTCCGATCTATTTCTCTATAGCTGTGCTCTGTTGACACAGTCTTGATACGCATATAGCGATTATAGCTGTTTGACCGAGAAAAAGCAATATCCAGACAGGAATTTTGCAGGAGTTTAGCGGAAAACCGACAAATAGGGAGAAATGGTCGGTGTATAGCTGATAATAGTATGTCCGAAAAAAAAGGAAAAACCACCCGAACGGGTGGTTTTCACTGCAGATTAAAGTTCCGCGACAGGTCACTTAAACTGTGTATAAGTGGTATCGCTTGCGTAGCCGTCGCTGTCGGTCTGGTGCATGGAGACCAGATTGCCGTTATCATCAAAGGTACGGGTATCGGTCGAGAGGGTGCCGCCTTCGATGGTCGAGCGGGTGGTCTGCGTTTTGCCGTCCACCGAGTACACGGTGAGCACCTCGAACACGACGCCGCTCTCGTCTACGGTGACCGACTGGATGAGCCGCCCCTGACTGTCGTAGCGGTTGTCGGTGGAGGAGGTGATATTGTCCTCGCCCTCGTAGGTGCGGGAGGACAGCACGTCGCCGTTGGTGTTCATGCCCATACGGACGACCATCAGCTCGTTGCCGTCTGCGTCGTAAACCGTGTTGACGGCAGAGGACTGACCGTTGTCAACCTCGGTGTAAACCGTCTCGGAGGAGGCCGAAAGTTCGCCGTCCTCGTAGTTTTCCGTGCGCAGAACGCGGTTTTTGTCGTCATAGCTGCGGCGATACTCCGAGGTGGAGTTGTTGGTCTTGTCGGTGGTGACAGCATCTGTGCAGTTGCCGTTTTCGTCGTAGGGTGTAGTCTGTGTAGGTGAAATTAAGCGGTTCTTCCTCGCCTTCCACGGTCTGCATGGTGTAGGAGCGGAAGGTGCTGCCGTCCTTGTCATGGCAGTTGACCGTGTAGCTGCGGTTGCCTTCCTCCGTGCGCAGCTCCAGTTCGTAGGAGGCAGCACGCGGCAGAACGGAAGCCAGCTGTGTCGGCACCTGCTCCATCACGGCAATGCGGCATGCAGGCGTGCGGTCATACGCGATGGTGGCACCGAGCACGATGACCGTGCCCTAATACAGGAAATAATGCGTTTGATCATATTTTTTTGTTCCCCCTAAAATAATTAAGGCAATACCGCATAATTGAACAAGAGCGATTTGCGAGCAAATTTTGCGTACGGACGAGGCGCAGTTTTGCGGTAATACTTGATGTATTACCGCGAAACCTCGGCAGCGCGGACGGAACTCGCGCAAGGAACCGAAGCCAAAGGTAGGACACAAAATTTCCGCAAAGCACCGCGGCAGTGCGACCGGAGCCTGCACAAGGAGCCGCCGCTTTAATTGTGCGGTGTTGCCTTAAGGTATAATAATTTCGGTAATCAAGGTGATTCCGGAAAAAATGCAGCCGAACCGGAATTCGGCTGCATTCAGCGTTGCTGCTGGATTTTTTACTGCGGTGTTGCCTCAGTTACTTTACGATTTCCTTCGCTGCAGCGGTCAGAGCCTCGACCTTTTCTGCGGCCTCGGCCTTGTTCTCGCCCTTTGGCCATGATGTAAACCTTGACCTTCGGCTCGGTGCCGGACGGACGGATGATAAAGGGTTGTGCCGCCCTCGAGCTCGTAGTACATCACGTTCTGACCCTTAAGCTCCATCGGCTCGGACTTGCCGTCTGCCATGCAGGTGCGGGTGCCCGGCATGTAGTCGCGGGTGTAATCGATCTTGTGGGTGCCGATCTGGGTCAGCGGCTTGTCGCGCAGCTCCTGCATGAGCTCCTTCATGCGCTGCAGGCCGGAAACGCCCGGCATAACGATCGAAATGGTCTGCTCGCAGGTAGCAGCCGTACTTTCGTACATCTCTTCCATTGCGTCGTACAGGGTCTTGCCCTGGGTGCGGTAATGTAAGCTGCCATCTCGGCGATCAGCATGGAAGCGGTAACGGCATCCTTGTCGCGGGCATAATCACCGCACAGGTAGCCGTAGGACTCCTCGAATGCGAAAATGTACTCGTGCGAGCCGTCCTGCTCGAACTGCTTGATCTTCTCGGCAAGGAACTTGAAGCCGGTGAAGGTGTCGAAGCACTCAACGCCGTTCTTTTCAGCCGCTGCACGTGCCATTTCGGTGGTAACGATGGATTTGAGCACCGCCGGATGTGCAGGCATGGTGTTCGTCAGCTTCTTTGCGGTGATGATGTAATCGGTGAGCAGCACGCCGACCTGATTGCCGGACAGGGGGTGACATACTCGCCGGACTTGTCGCTTGAGGACGATGCCGGTACGGTCGGAGTCCGGTCGGTGCCGATGATCAGATCAACATCGTTCTGCTTTGCCAGCTCGATGGCGAGCGTAAAGCCTTCCTTGTACTCCGGATTCGGGTTCTTAACGGTCGGGGAAGTCGCCGTCGATCTTCATCTGCTCCGGCTCACAGATAATGTGCTTGTAGCCCAGACGGCGCAGGATCTCGGGCACCAGACGGTAGCCGGCACCGTGGAACGGCGTTGTACACCAGCTTGAACTCATCGGCAACCTGCTTTACGCAGTCCGGATTTACCGCAACCTTAATGACTTCGCTGAGGTAAGCCTCGTCGGTCTCCTTAGACAGAATACGGATCAGACCGTTTTTGACGGACTCATCGTAGTCTGCAGTTTTTACACCGGTGAAGATATCGGTCTTTGCCATTTCGCTGGCAACCACGTCTGCCTCGGCCGGAGGAAGCTGTGCGCCGTCCTCCCAGTAAACCTTGTAGCCGTTGTATTCCTTCGGGTTGTGGGAAGCCGTGATGTTGATGCCTGCGATGCAGCCGTAGTGACGGACAGCGAAGGACAGCTCCGGGGTCGGACGCAGCTCATCGAACAGCAGCGACTGGATGCCGTTTGCGGCCATGATGCACGCAGACTGCTTGGCGAACTCGGCCGAGAAATGGCGGGAGTCGTATGCGATGGCAACGCCGCGGTCCATTGCGGCCTGACCGTTCGATACGATCAGGTTTGCCAGACCCTGTGCAGCCTGACCGACGGTAAAGCGGTTCATGCGGTTGAGGCCGACGCCCAGTACACCGCGCAACCGGCCGTGCCGAACGACAGCGGCGCAAAGAAACGGCTTTCGATCTCTTCCTGATTATCTGCAACAGCAGCCAGCTCGGCATGCTCGTCCGCAGAGAGGGCAGAGCAGTCCAGCCAACGCTTGTATTCCGACATATAATCCATTGGTATCACCTCATCGTGTTAGTTGGCGCATCGCCGCTTTCGGCCGACAGGATTGCCACTATCTAAATTATACAATATCCGGCTGTCAATGCAAGGGGTTTTGCGCGAATTTGTGAAAAAGATTCCATGAAGCGGGTAATGATATACAAAACGACAGAGCAGAAATTGTACGTTCTGTGAGAATACCGGAAAATTCTGCGAAAATGCGGAACCAAAACCAGCAGCAGGCCATCTCTTTAGACAAAAAAAAGCGCTGGCTCGAGAAAAAAATAACAGTACACAAATAAACAAAAAGAATGGTAGAATAAAGGTAAATTATAATAAGAGGTGATAGCTTTGAAAAAAGTCGCTTTCCGCCGTACTGACAGCGGCGCTGCTGGTCAGTACCGTGCCGGCTGCCTTTGCGGCTTCGGATATTGATGGCCACTGGGCAAAGTCCTACATTACTGAGCTGCATGAAAACGGCATTATCAATCCGTCTGCCAGCACGGGCAACTACGGCCCGGATGACAAGGTAACGCGCTGGGGAGTTCATGCGCTATATCAACCGCGCGTTCGGCTTTACCGAAAAAGGCGGATATCAGCTTCTCGGATGTCAATTCGAGCGATGTTTTCTACGAAACCGTGCAGATTGCGGTCAAGCAGGGTTATATCAACGGTGTCGGCAACAACCGTATGGCGCCGGAGGGCACGCTGACCCGTGAGCAGGCGGCAACCATCCTCGGCCGACTGCACAAGTACACCCCGACGGCTGATCTGTCTGCGCTGGATATGTTCTCTGATCGGGCCAAGCTGAGCGATTACAGCAAATCCTACGTTGCGGAAGCGGTCAAGCAGGGTTATATCAACGGCTACACGAACGGTACCTTTAAGCCGCAGGGCACGCTCAGCCGAGGCGAAATCGCCAAAATGCTGTACGGCTATATGGGCACCTCGCTGAATAAGAACGGCAACGTGTATTCGCAGGCTACGCTCAAGAGCGATACCAAAAACGTTACGATTTCCGTACCGTGCACGCTGGCCGATGCGGATATCAAGGGCAATCTGTACATCACTGAGGGCGTTCTGGCGGGCAATGTAACGCTTGAGGATGTCACCGTTGCGGGCGATATCATCGTCAGAGGCGGCAATGTAACGCTGGACGGTGTTTCCGCACTCGAGATGGTCGTCTCCAACCCGACCGGACTGACCCCGCAGGTCATTGCGACCGGCAATACCAACATCGGCACCACCGAGGGTAAAAACCTCTGCAACGCTGACCGAGAGCAATCTGGCAGCGACTGCAGGCGGCTTCTCCGATCTTAAAATGAACGGCAGCAGCGTCAGCCTGACGCTGGATGCAGCTGTCTGGGACGTTGCCAATGAGCAGACCGGCACCATCCTGACGACCGGCAGTACCTCCATCAGCACGCTTACCGCGAACGGAAGAACCACTGTCACCGGCGGCGGCTCGGTCCAGAAGGCGGTGCTCAACTCCAACGGCTGTGAGCTGACCATGCAGCCGACCAGCGTTGAGCTGGCGAGCGGCGTCACCGCGAAGATTGCCGGCAAGGACGTTGCGGCGTCCACCAGCGTTTCCGGTTTCTCCGTCCACGCTGTCCATCGACGTAAACAACAAGGACGCAATCGCGTTCTCCTACGAATTCACCTTCAACGCGGACAAGAACGATCTGACCCGTGTTTCGGTCAACGGTACCAATCTCAAGCAGGGGGCACGGATTATAACCTGCTGAGCGACAAGAACGGCATTCGCGTGTACAAAACCTATCTGTCCACGCTCAAGGCGGGCACCTACACCGCAGAACTGACCTTTGAGGACGGCTCCAAGGCAGCCATCGGTCTGGCGGTCAGCAACTCGGCGCAGAGCGCAGTCAGCCCGAACCAGATTACCTTTGATAAGTACGAGCAGTCCGCAAACTATGCCGATCAGACGGTAAACGTCGTTCTTCCGGCGGGCACGCGTCTGGATTCCATCAAAATCGGCAGTACGGTGCTCTCGAGCGCGGCACGGATTACACCTATAATGCAACGAACGGCACGATCCGTCTGCTCAAGGAGACGCTTGCCAAGAAGAGCAAAAGGGCACTTATACGGTTACATTCGTACCCAATCAGGGTTCGTCCTTTACCTGCTCGCTGAGCGTGGTAGATACCGCGCCGGTGAACGAAGTGGTTCCGGGCACGGTCGATTTCGACGCGAACACCTCGTCCGGCGGCTACGCCGATCTGGTGGTAACGCTTAACATGGTAGACGGCGCAGCGCTCAAGAATATCCGCTCGAACGGCAAGACGCTCGAGGAGAACTGGCAGTACAAGATCGCGGGCAGCAAGGTTACGATCAACAAGTCTGCGATTGCGGAATTCGGCAAGAGCGGCGCATCCTACGCGGATTTCGTTTTTGTGATGAGCAAGGGTCAAAGCCCGACGCTGCGTGTCAATTACGTTACCACTTACGCGCTGACGGCTTCCGTGGTCGATGACCTCGGTCTGCCCATCTCGGGCGCGACCGTCACCTTCACGCCTTCGGACGCGGAGAGCGGCACAGCAGCGCAGACGCATGACCACCGGCTCCGGACGGCACGGCAACCGTTTATGTTAAGCGCGGCTCGTACGTTGTAACGGCAACGCATTCGCGCGCTTTACCGCGGCGGTTACGCAGACGGTCAAAATCTCTGCAGGCCGCACGGTCAAGCTGACCGGCGAGATTCTCGAGAATGTACAGCTGGTTGTTACCAACGCGTACGGCGCACCGCTGTCCGGTGCGGTTGTCACGGTCGGCGGCAAAGCATCACCACCGGCACGGACGGCACGGCGTCGTTCAGCCTCAAGCGCGGCAGCTATGTGGCGCAGGTGGCGTGCACCGGCTACTCCCGCACAGAGCGTACAGCTTTCCGTAACCGATTCGATTCGTGAGCGCGTACAGCTCAAGTAATTTCTCCAAAAATGCAAGCCGCCCGGTTTTCCGGGCGACTTTTTGCGCGCTTTTACAGGCAGATGGGGGGATAGGGCGCAAGGGCGTCAAACGTCGCACAGCGGCTTGCGGTTGGGGGGTGTGATAGAGAATAAGGGCGGCCTTCTGACGGGTGATGGACTGGCGCGGTCGGAATGTTCCGTCATCATAGCCGGTTACAATACCGAGCGCCGCTGTCAGACAGACACTCTCATTCTCGCAGTCGGAAAAGGCCGCTGCCGGAGCCGCGGAGGCATTCGGCTGCACCTTTTTTTGATACAGCTTGACCGCCAGTCTGCAGAAATCCACGCGCGTGATATTCAGCCTAGGATATAGAAAGGAAGCGAAATATCATGTTCCCGAGCGGCTTCCAGTTCCGTCTTGACCCAGCTGCTTTCCTGCGAAGCGTTAGCCGGAAGCTGGATTTCACCGCCTTTGCCGTCCAGCTGGTAAAGCGCGGTGCCGCGCTTGCCGATGTAGCGGCTGTCTGTCCAGCTGAGCTCGTCGAAATCGTGCTTGACGACAAACTGGCCGGTTTTGTCAATCAAACCGTACGTTCCGTTGCCGATTGCTCCGTTTCGGGAACCAATCCACAAAATATTGGCATCAGGCCATTCGTAAATGCGGCGTGGATACAGCACCGCAAAGCGCCGTCGATATCATCGCGGATAACCTTCATGTTTTCGTCGAGCAGCACAAGTGTCGGAATATCATACTGCTCGGCAGGCTGCGGTACTGCAGCCGTCAGGCGGACGTTTCGCATAGACACCGATGAAGAAACAGTCATCGTCTGCCATGCTGAAATAGGTGCCTTTGACCGGCGTCTGAATCGGTGTGACCGTTCCGCTCGCATCGGCATAATAGAACGAAGAAGCCTGGTTTTCATAACGAGTCAGCAGAAATCTGCCGTCTGACAGCATCGATTGTGGTATATTCTGCGGGAACGATTATTTTTGCCAGTTTTCAAATCGGCAATACCGTAAACTGTCGGCAGAAATTTTGTACAGATTTTTTTTTTTCGGCACGAGCGCATACGCTGCTATGCGGGATTGGCCGCTGTCCGCGGAAAATAATCTGCGGAAGTATCTGCCTCGTCACTGCTGCTGCAACTGTGTTAAAGCAGTGCTCGGTATCGATACCGCACCGGCTCCCGCCGCCATGCTGCCCGCGATCAAAGCGCGGCTGCACATAAATAACGCCATCGTTTCATAAAAAATACCTCCTGCCTGTGAAGTCCTTCGCTTACTATAACTCGTTAGACGAGGAAAGTGTGAAAAAGTTAGCTCAAAAATTTATTTTCATGTCACAGTTGACAGTGCAGAACGGTTAGATTATATATTATATATGGTCTAAAATTCATCTGGCAAGGGGGATAGGGAACATGAAAAAACGAGGGGGGTTTTGCTGTCTGCACTCGTGCTGTGCGGCTGTATGCTGATTGGCGCCGGGCCGCAGATACCGCATCGCAAACGCAGCTTACGCGGCAGGCGATCACGCATTTTCAACAAAGCCCGACCAGAAGAGGGATACCAGTTATCCGGGATATCCGACATGGAAAACTTGGCAAATTGACAGCTGCGAGGTTTTCCGTGTCGACTGATCGAGGAAAAGGACATCTGGGAGCTGATATTTAGCCCCGAGTGACTATAGCAGCCGATGGATCTGCGCGGTCGATTGTCCGCCGGAAAGATCATCACACCGCTGTTCAACGGCAGCATGTGGAAAGCTGCGAATGATCAGCTGCTGCTGGAGACCGGCGGCAGGTATCAGCTGTGTGACCTGAACGGTAGCTTGACCGATATATCCATTCCTCATGCCGGCCATGTATTGGCAGTCGATGATCAAGGATATGTCCTTTGCCAGTACCCGGTCACCAGAACTGTGCGGGACCGATAGCGGCACAATGCCGTACACGTTCCATCAGTACACGCTGCTGGGACCGGATTTTACCGACCTGCAGGACGGCATCGACCAGTATTACAACGTTGGTCAGTATGATTACTCTTATGATAGCGAACTGTTTTTTATAACGATCTCGCCGCTATCCGTGTCGGTGCGTCCGACTGGTATCTACCTACGGACGGTGGACCGTGGCCGCGGCTGTATTTCAACAGTAAATATATGTTCATCGACCGCAGCGGCAAAACGGTGAGCAGCAGCCGCTACGATGAGGTATCACACGAAAATGACCGTTGGTTCGGCTGTCACGGTACGACCGAGTATCTGTTGGACAGCAACGGAAATGAGCGCGAACAGGCGAATTACTGCTATGTTCCCAGCACTTGGGCTGAAAATATAGTCGAACAAGCGGAGAAAGACGGACTCCGACTGTCCTATCATACACCATACCGCCTGAATATCCACCGCGATGAATTCTGCAAGCTGGCTTTGGCAAACCATTCAGACGGTAAACCCAAACATCAATCTGCCTGAACTGGCACAGCCGTTCTCCGACTGCGATGAAGACATAGTACGTCAGATCGCGGCACTCGGTATTGTTACCGGTTATGAGGACGGCACCTTCCAGCCCACGCGCGAGCTTTCCCCGACAGGAAGCGGCGGTTATCCTGCAGCGCCTTTATACGGTGCTGTATGGAAATATCGAAGTCAGTCCTACGCTCTATGCTGACAACGGGAGTATTGGCGTATGGGCAAAGGATTCTGTCTATGCGATGAGGCAAACCGGTATCACGCAGGGGCGTAGGGAGCGAATCGATTTGATCCGAAGAATGGCTATACTTGCGAGCAGTCGATCATCACAATGCTGCGTATGGCGCAGAAGGCGTAATCAGGGAGGAAAATCATGCGTATTGTGAAAAAATACTGGCTGCCGCTGCTGGCGCTTGTGCTTGCGATTGACTGGCGGTCTGGCGAATCGGCTATCTGGAGCGGACGAACACGTCGCTCAGCATGGAAATCGGCAGCAGAGAAGCCCTGCAGAACGGAGAGCCGATCACGCTGGAGAATCCGGTTGTTCTGTACAAAAAAAATGAGCCGTATGTGCCGCTGAAAGAGATCGTTGAGCGCCTTGGCGGTACGACAGACGGCAAAAACCTATACACTGCACGGTGCCGAGACCGCTGTCTCCGGCGTGGAACAGAATGGTGTACTGTACACGCCGTTTTCGTACCTGTGGGACAGCCATTATTCCGCAGATACGGTGGGATAAGAGCCGCAACCGCGTTATCATCACCGAGGCACCGGATGAAATTCCACTCCCGCCGGTGGCTGTTCTGGCGGCACAAAACCGTGCGCGGACTGCGTGTCGGAGACAGCGAAGCACGGTTCCTCGATCTGTACGGCTCGCCGGACGCACGGGCCGAAACGATGGTGGACCTGCTGCGTGTCACCATCGAAAACGGCAGCGTAACCGGGATTTTCATGGGACGTTATGAGTAAGCAAAAGGACTTCGTTAAAACGAAGTCCCTTTTTTGATATGGCTGGTTATTTGATGATTTGATACATGCGCTCGATGGTCACAATGGACTGCTCTGCGGTGTAGCCGTCCGTCGGGCAGAACTGATTGTTCTCCTTGCCCTGCATGATGCCGGTCTGGCGCATGGCGTAAACGCTGCCGCGCGCCCAGTCGCCGATTTTGACATCGTCAGCGAAGACCTTTTCGGAAACCACGTCCGTCTTGCCGCCGAGTACCTGATACAGCCGGTCAAGCATGGCGGCAGCCTCCTGACGGGAGATGGTCTTGTACGGACGGAAGGTGCCGTCCTCGTTCAGCCGGTGACAATGCCGAGTGCGGCGGCATTGTTCACGTTCGGGTCGTCCCTGCAATCGGTGAACTTGGTTTCCAGAGCCGGAATCTCCTTGTTGGGATAAATCTTGTTGTACAGGTTCATCGCCAGCTTGGTGAAGTTTTCGCGGGTAATGTCCAGCCTGGGATAGGAGAACGACTCGGTGAGACCGTGCTCTCCTGCGGCAGCTACTTCGGTTTTGGCCCAGCTGCTGTACTCCTTGACGTTTGCGGGCAGCAGGGTTTCGCCGCCCTTGCCATCCAGCAGATAAGATTTTTTGTGCCGCTGCTGCGTGTGCCGATAAAGTGCTGATCGTACCAGAAAATCTGGTTAAAATCGTGCTTGCCGACAAATTTTTTCGGTTTTCGGGTCAAACAGACCGCAGGTGCCGTTGCCGTCCGCGCCTGCCTTGCCGACACGTTCCCACTTGGTGCTGCCGGTCTTTGCGATGAAGAAATCGGCGTACCAATCCGGTACCATGTCGATGTCATCGAGGATGATGTTCATGTCTTTGTCGGCCAGAGCAAAGAAGGTGACATCCTCAACCTGTGGAAATTGGACCATCGCCGGAATACGGGTCATATACCGGCTTTTTCTCGTTTTTGAAGAGCACGAATACATTGCTGTTTGGCTCATACGTCGCAAAGCTCATAACCGGACGGTAACTTCATCGGCGTCAGTTTGCCGGTTTCATCGGCGAACCAGTAGTTGGGGTGATGATCAGCGTCGTACTGGCTAACCAGTGTTTCCGTGCCGTTAAGCGCAATGTAATAATCGTACTCCACAGGAACAACCAGCTTGCCGGTCGTTTTGTCCAGAATACCATACTTGTGTATGCTGTCAGCTGTTAGGTTAACCAAATACTGGTTCGCGTTGAGGTTCGAGAGGATAATCTCGCAGTTTTCGCCGGTAAAGCCGAGCGTTTTCACCTGACCGTAATCCTTGATCTCCTGCTGTACCTTAGTCATAGCCGATTGCAGCGTATCCTGTGCCGAACTGGACAGTTCCGCCGCTTGCGCCGAGAACAGCAATGCACCGCTCACCACAACACCGGTAACGCCTTCTGAAACCGTTTCATATTTTTTTCCTCCTTTTCACTGTTAATGCTTTATACGCTCTATCCTGTATATGACAATAACGAATGCCATCGACAGCACGGCCGTTGCTGCGGTGGGGTCATTGCCATATATGAGCTTAGACGTTTGTTCCGTATGGTTTGTTCCGCCTGTTTCAAAATTTTTTCGGACATCGAACCGGTACGTCAAATGCATAGCCGGAACAGCATGGAACGCGTACCGTATGCTCATTTCTGTGCAGGAGAATTGTTATATTTATTGTATAGCTTTTTCGGCAGGACGCAACAGGAAAGCAGCAGAGGCGGGATTGAAAAAAAACCGGCGGCGCACATGTTTGACAGACCGTGCCCGTTCTGGTATAATAATTACACGCCGCCATGGCGGAACTGGTAGACGCAGGGGACTTAAAATCCCCCGGCCTTAAAACCGTGCCGGTTCGATTCCGGCTGGCGGCACCAGAAAAACCCCGTATTTCTTACGAAATACGGGGTTTTTGTCAATTTGATTTAATTCTTATTAAATACAGACTTATTCAGTGCGCCGTCCTGATGCGCCACGATCGTGGTGCAGACCGCGTCGCCGGTAATGTTGACCGCAGTTCGCGCCATATCAAGAATACGGTCGATACCCATGATCAGGCCGATGCCGGCAACCGGCAGACCGACCGAATCGAATACCATCGCGAGCGTGATCAGGCCGACAGACGGCAACGCCTGCGGTGCCGATGGATGCGAGAGTCGCCGTCTGCGATAACGGTCAGATAATCCGCCGGAGTCAGCGTAATGCCGAACGCCTGCGCGACGAATACGACCGCAACGCCCTGCATGATGGACGTGCCATCCATATTGATGGTCGCGCCGAGCGGAATGGTAAAGGACGAAATACGGCGGTTAACGCCGATCTTTTCCTCCAGCGTGTCGATATTCATCGGAATCGTCGCATTGGAGGTAGCCGTCGAGAAGGCGAAGCCCATAACCGGAGCAAACTTCTTGAGGAAGCGCAGCGGATTGAGACGCGTAAACAGCGCAAGCAGGACCTGGTATACGCCGCAGCACTGGATGAACAGCGCGAGCAGAACCGCGCCCATATACTTGAACATCGGGACCATCGCAGAGAAACCGAGACCGGCGAACGTCTTAGCGATCAGGCAGAATACACCGATCGGCGCCAGACGCATGACCATCATGGTCATCTCCATCATGATGTCGTTGCCCTGCTGGAAGAAGTTCGTGACGAGCTGGGTCTTATCCTGCAGTTTCGCAAGGATGATGCCGATGATCAGCGCAAAAACGATGACCTGGAGCATTTCGCCGTTCGCGAGCGCACCGATCGGGTTCTTCGGGATGATGTTGAGCAGGGTTTCCGCAAAGCTGACCGAATCCGAAGAAGCGGCGACTTCGGCGGTCTGGATCTGCGACATATCCAGGCCCATGCCCGGCGATCAGCAGACCGATGCCGAGCGCAACGGCAACCGCCATCATCGTGGTGAAAATGTAGAAGCCGATGATCTTGATGCCGACCTTGCCGAGGGTCTTGCTGTCACCGATCGCGGTCGCGCCGCAGATCAGCGAGCAGAAAACCAGCGGTACGACAAGCATCTGCATCAGACGGATGAAGCCCTGACCGATAACATAAAAATGCCGTTTACCAGCACGTTCTGCACAAAATCCACATCAGCTGCGAACATGTTGAGCGCAATGCCGACGATTGCACCGGCGATCAGCGCGATGAAGATCCTTGTAGTCGAGACCGATTTTCTTTTTCTCTTTTACTTCATTCATTTATTTACTCCCGTCTGCCGGTGGGACATGTATTCGCTCAGTGCGTCATGCCAGTCCGGCATCTGATACAGACCGGTGATGCGCAGCATCATGTTGTCGAGCAGCGTAAAGCGCGGTCGCAGCTCGGTGTTCTCGGAGGCCGAGGTGACCGGCACGTTTTCCTTGCCGGCGAGACGCAGAATTTCGCGGGCGTACTCTGCGCGGGGAGCACGAGCCGTCGCACGATGCGTGAAACAGGCCGAACTCACGGCTGTGCATCAGGCACTCGATAAAGCCGGCGAGCGCTTCCGCCGAGGTCGGGGAGGAAATCTCATCCTCCGGCAGATGGACAGCGCCTTCCCTTTTGCCGCCGTATCGAGCACGCGGTCGACAAAATCATACGAACCGACGCCGTACAGCCACGAGGAGCGCACGATAACGTGCTTGTCGGTCAGCTCGCGAACGAGCTTCTCGCCGGCATACTTTGCTCTTGCCGTACATCGTGGTCGGATGGGGATCGTCGAACTCACAGAAAGCCTTCGTCCTCGTCGCCCGCCGAATACGTCGTCGGTCGAGATCTGAATGAATTTTGCGTCGATGCGTCTTGCAGCGGTCGCCAGATTGCGGGCGCCGATGGCGTTGATCTTGTACGCTTCTTCGGGGTTCTCCTCGCAGGCGCGCACATCGGTCAGACCGGCGCAGTTGATGATAACATCCGGATGGTTAATATCGGCAAAACGACCGACAACGGATACATCCTCGACTGCTACATCACGGTCGCTGGTTACCAGCTTATATGCTGTGTTGCCGCCGAAACGATGACTAAGTGCGGAACCCAGTTCGCCGCTTGCTCCCGCGATCCAAAACGCGGGTCGTAATACTGTTCATAAAAACACCTCTCCTGTCGGCTCGGTGCAGCGGGAACTGCTCCGGCGCGCATTACCCATTTTATGGGCTGTATATTCAGTATAGCACAAAATCGTTAAAAAAAACAACAAAATATGCGGTCTATTTGCATAAGTATGCTCGAATTCCTTTAAACTATCCGATTTGTGCAAAAACTTCTTTTGTATTTTTTATACAAACTGACAAGACAACTCAGCCGAAGAAAAGAAACAGTCAAAAATGCGGAGAATTTTTTGGGGAATATGGACGGTAAATATCCGTCAATGCCATGATATCCGTACACCGATCGACGGTATTCGCGGCATGGTCGAGATCAGCCGCCATTATGCGGAAAATGCTGTGTGAGATCACCTCTCTGCATACGAAGCAGGGAAGTGGTTTATTTATATGAAAACATCTGATTTTTATTGTGTAGAATGCCGAAAAACCCTGCGTTGACCTATATGGTTTTTGGTGATATAATTAACCGATAACAGTGTGGATTGAATCACATAATTTGCCAAGCGTTATTCTGTCTCGAAGGAGGAGCAGGAAATGAAACCGGTTCTGGAGGTTTTGCACCCACTCAGTCGAGTCTGCGGTAAGCGCGGAGCGCGGCGGTGCTATGCGGTTGGAGTTATGCGCAAATCTAATGATCGGCGGTACTTCACCGGATGAGGATCTGTTCCGCATGGTGCGGGAACGGGTTTCCGTACCGGTTCGTGTGCTGCTGCGTCCGCGCTGCGGCGATTTTTTATACGGAAAGCGAATTTGAGCTGCTCTGCCGTCAGGTGAAGCGCTTTGCCGCGCTCGGCGCGGACGGCATTGTCATCGGCGTGCTCACACCCGGGGGCGATCTTGACGAGGCGCGCATGGAAAAGCTGATCGCGCTTGCAGGCGGCTGCGGTGTGACGCTGCACCGTGCGTTCGATGTCTGCCGCGACCCGTTTGCGGCGTTGGAAACCGCAAAGCGGCTGGGTGTGGATACCATTCTGACCTCGGGGCAGCAGGCGGACGGCACCGCAGGCGCGGATTTGCTGCGCGCGCTGGTTGCAAAAAGCAGGAGAGGACGTGCAGATTCTGGTCGGTGCAGGCGTAAAAAACGCCGATGTTATCCGCGATTTGCAGCCGAAAACAGGCGCGAATGCGTTCCATTTATCCGCGAAGCGTGTAGAAAACAGCAGAATGCAGTTTCGGCGCGAAAATGTTGCCGATGGGGCTGCCCGGACTGAGCGAATTCAGTTTGTGGCAGTGCGACGGAAAATGCAGTCCGTGCGGCGCGTGAAGCGTTTGATGCGTGCTGCGGTGCGGGTCAGGAGGCGCGGACGTGAAAATAGAAAAAGGTACTCAACAACCATGTTGTGGTCGCGCTGGATGAAAACGGTGCGGAGACTGTGCTTATGGGGCGCGGTCTGGGCTTCGGCCGCCGCGCAGGCGACGAAGCGCCGCCGGACAAGGTGGAAAAGCGGTTCACGCTGCACTCGGATCAGCTTTCCGACCGGTTCCAACAGCTGATAACAAGCATTCCGCTGCCGCATTTCCTGATGAGCGAATGCATTATCAACCATGCGAAGATCGCGCCCGGCAAGGAGCTGTCGGAAAGCATTTACGTTACGCTGCCCGATCATATCTCGGCGGCCGTCAACCGCTATAAGGGAGGGCATTGTACTGCCTAATCCGCTGCTGTGGGACATTCGGCAGCTGTACAAGGACGAATTCCGCGTGGGTCTCAAGGCGAATGAGATCGTCAAGGAGGAGACCGGCGTGGAGTTCACCGAGGACGAGGCAGCGTTTATCGCGCTGCACTTTGTCAATGCACAGCTCGGTGGTGAAATCCGCGATATTTACGACATGACTTACCTGCTGAAAGCGGTTTTCGGCATCGTTTACGACGAATACGGCTTCCGGACGGACCATGAATCGCTCAATTACTACCGGTTTGTCACGCACCTGAAATTCTACGCGCGGCGCATCGTCAGCGGCGAAAAAGTACGGGGGACGAGGATGCCGGATCTGCTCGAGGTCGTGCGGTTCAAGTACCCGCGTGCCTACGCCTGCGCGGACCGCATCCGCGCCTATGTGCGATTTTTGCAGACGGAAAAAGGGTTTCATTCCGGGCAGAATGAGCTGCTGTATCTCACCATCCATATCGCCCGGGTGATGGAGCACCCGGATGAGAAATGATTCTCACAGGGCAGTGTCAAACCGGCGGCGCTGCCCTGCTTTTTTGTGCAAAGTGTCGAAAAACAGGGCGAAAATTTGGCAGTCGATTCGACAAAATCTGCTTGTAATCGTGAGAAACTTTTTGTTATACTGCAATTAACAAGTAAACAGTATCCGTTTGAAATGGATTGTTACCGCTTCGGCGGGCAAAACCAGATTTCTCGCAGGAGTTGCCATCAAAGGGCAAGTTGTATCTGTGCAGAAGTTTGGTTCTTTTTTTTATTTTCTGTATGTTTTCGGACAAAATAGGCATACTTAAGGCAACACCGCACAATTTACGCGCAAATCACTCTTGTTCAATCATGCGGTATTGCCTAATCAAAAAGGTTGTGAGCAAAATGTTTGGTAAACTGAAAAATCTGTTCGGCGGTGATACCGGCATCACCATCGCAGCGCCCACTGCGGGCACGGTCGTGGCGCTCGAAAGTGTACCCGACCCGACGTTCGCGCAGGGCATCCTCGGGCCCGGCATCGCCATCGAGCCGAGCGAAGGCCGCATCACGGCTCCGGCGGACGGCTCGATCGATGTGATGTTCGAGACCGGTCACGCCGTTTCCATGACGACGGCGGACGGCGCGGAGCTGCTCATCCATGTCGGCATCGACACCGTACAGCTTGAGGGAAAGCACTACAAGGCGTGCTGCAAGGCAGGCCAGCAGGTCAAAAAGGCGATGTCCTCATCGAGGTTCGATCCGGCGGCCATCAAGGCTGAGGGCTATCAGATCGTAACGCCCATCCTCGTGTGCAACCCGGATGCGTTCACTGTGGAGCCCGCCGCGAGCGGCGCAGTCGCCGCAGGCGATGCATTGCTGACACTGAAGAAAAAGTAACGGAAAGGGAGTATTTTTCATGAAAACCATTGAATATACCATCAAGGATGCACTGGGTATCCACGCTCGACCGGCGGGCCTGCTGGTCAAGGAGGCCGGCAAATTCCAGTCAAGATTATGATTGCCAGCCCGAAAAAGGAAAGTCGATGCCAAGCGCATCATGGGCGTGATGGGTCTGGGCGTCAAGTGCGGCGATACCGTAAAGCTCACCATCGAGGGTGAGGACGAGGGGAGACCGCTGCAGCTGCAATGCAGGCGTTCCTCGAGAGTAATTTGTAAGGATTTCATTTCGCCGGGTGTGAACGGCGATGAAATAGGGGACGGAAACGGAGTTCGGCTCTCCCATCCGTCAACACAATCGGCCGCTTCGGCGGTCCACAAAATAAGGAGGGGAAACTCTTATGATGAAAAAACTTTGCAAAAAGCTGGGCAAGGCTTTGATGCTGCCGGTAGCTGCGCTGCCGATCTGCGGTATCCTGATGGGTCTTGGCTACGCGATCGCTCCGGGCGTTATGGGCGTGCCGGGTGCGGCAACGAGCGGTACACTGTATAACATTGGCTTCCTGTTGATAAAGGCAGGCGGCGCGCTGATTGACAATATGGCATGGCTGTTTGTCATCGGTGTTGCAGTCGGACTATCCGACGACCGCGAGGGTACCTCGGCACTGGCCGGTCTGGTATCCTGGCTGGTGATGACCAACCTGCTGAGCACCGGCGTTGTTACCACGCTGATGCCCGCAATCGCGGATGATCCGGATAAAAACGCTGGCATTTGACAAGATCCAGAACGTATTTATCGCTATCATCGCCGGTATCATCGGCGCAAGCTGCTATAACCGCTTCAAAAACGCGAAGCTCCCGGACTGGCTGGCATTTTTCAGCGGCAAGCGCTGCGTTGCCATCGTAACCGGTCTGGTTTCCATCGCGGTATCCGTTGTACTGCTGTTCGTATGGCCTGTCATCTTCAGCGCTCTGGTAGCTGTTGGCGAAGGCATCATCGGCATGGACGGTATCGGCGCCGGCATCTATGCATTCCTTTAACCGTCTGCTGATCCCGTTCGGTCTGCATCACGCACTGAACAACGTATTCTGGTTTGACACCATCGGTCTTGGTGATCTGTCTCACTTCTGGGCAGGTGAGACCAGCGCAGACGTAAGCTGGAGCCTTGGAATGTATATGTCCGGCTTCTTCCCCTGTATGATGTTCGGTATTGCCGGTGCGGCTCTTGCTATGATCAAGGCTGCAAAAGAACAAAAAAAAGGCTGCCATCGGTCTGGTTCTGTCCGCTGCCATCTGTGCATTCATCTGTGGCGTTACTGAGCCTTTCGAATTCGCATTCATGTTCCTGTGCTTCCCGCTGTATGTTGTTTATGCTGCTCTGTACGGCATTTTCACCATCATCACCTACTATGTCGGCTTCCGTGCAGGCTTCTCCTTCTCCGCAGGCGCGACCGACCTCGTATTCTCGTCCTTCCTGCCGGCAGCGAACAACACGCTGATGATCATCCCGCTGGGTATCGCAGCATTCGTTGTATTCCTATCTGGTATTCTACTTTGCGATCACCAAGTTCAACCTCAAGACCCCGGGCCGTGAGGGATGAAGAAGCCGACTTCGCAGAGGTTGACAAGAATGCCAAGCTGGCAAATAACGACTTCACCGCAATTGCAGCGGCAGTCCTCGAAGGTCTGGGCGGCAAGGAAAACGTAGAATCTCTAGATAACTGCATTACCCGTCTGCGTCTGGAAGTCAAGGACGGCACGCTCGTCAACGAGAAGAAGATCAAGGCTGCAGGCGTGGCTGGCGTAATGCGTCCGTCGCAGACCGCAGTTCAGGTTATCATTGGCACCAAGGTCCAGTTCGTAGCCGACGAAATGGCAAAGATGCTGAAGTAACACTGAAAGCAATTCAACGCAGCCTGAAAGTGCTCGCACGGTTTGGAAATACAGCCGCGTGGGAACACCGAATGGTTAAGAAATCGCAACCAATCTAACTAACCTATCTTGTTTGCATATCACGATTGCGCTCCGCGCAATGGAAAGGGACGGGCACATTGCCTGCCCTTTCTATTTCCGGAGACAGAAGAAAGAGGTATTCCATGAAAATCATTCGCGCTAAGGATTATAACGACATGAGCCGCAAGGCAGCCAACATCATTTCGGCACAGGTTATTCTCAAACCGGATTCCGTACTCGGTCTGGCAACCGGTTCGTCACCGATCGGCATTTACGAGCAGCTGATTAAATGGTATAACAAGGGCGATGTGGACTTCGGCGGCTGCACGACCTTCAATCTGGACGAGTACCGCGGCCTGACACCCGATCACGACCAGAGCTACCACTATTTCATGCACAAAAACTTCTTCGACGCGGTGAATGTGCCGGCAGAGCGCATCAATCTGCCGGACGGCGCATAGCTCGATGCCGAGCGCGAGTGCAAGCGCTACGATGCAGCCATTAAGGCGGCGGGCGGTATTGACCTGCAGCTGCTCGGCATGGGCCTGAACGGTCACATCGGCTTCAACGAGCCGGACGAGTATTTTCTCCAAGGGTACGCACTGCGTGAATCTGACCGAGTCCACCATCGAGGCAAACAAACGCTTTTTCGCCTCGGCGGATGATGTGCCGCGGCAGGCGTACACCATGGGCGTGCAGACCATCATGCTGGCACGGCGCATCGTGCTGGTGGTTTCCGGTGAAAACAAGGCAGAGACCGTCCGCGAAGCGTTCTTCGGCCCGGTAACGCCTCAGGTTCCAGCATCCATCCTGCAGCTGCACACAGATGTTTCCATTGTAGCGGACGAGGCGGCACTGTCTAAGTGCGGCGATTTGCTCTAAAAAAGGAAGAGAGAAGTTATGGAATTTAGCAATTTGAGGGTATATCAGCCGGATGGCACGTTCAAAACCGGCGGACTGTCCATCTCGGGCGACCGGATTGCATCCGCAGAGGTGAGCGCGGATGCGGTGGATATGGGCGGTCTGTACGCCGTGCCCGGACTGGTCGATCTGCATTTTCACGGCTGCATGGGCCGCGATTTCTGCGACGGCACGCATGAGGCTATCTCCACACTGGCAAAGTATCAGGCACAGATCGGCGTGGCCGCCATCTGTCCGGCGACTATGACCTATCCGGAGGACAAGCTGACACAGATTGCCGAAGCCGCCGCAACCTATCAGGCGGAGAGTAATGACGCGGCACTTGTGGGCATCAACATGGAAGGCCCGTTCATTTCCGAGGCGAAAAAAGGGTGCGCAGAACGGCGCTTATCTGCATGCGCCGGACGCGGCCATGTTCCGCCGGGTGCAGGAAAAAGCCGGCGGTCTGTTCAAGCTGTGCGATCTGGCACCTGAGCTGCCCGGTTCGATGGAGACGATCGATGAGCTGGCAGGCGAGGTGCGTATCTCGATTGCGCATACGACAGCGGATTATGACACCGCCTGCGAAGCCTTCAAGCACGGAGCCCGGCAGGTGACCCACCTGTACAACGCCATGCCGCCGTTTTCTCATCGGGCACCGGGCGTCATCGGTGCGGCCTTTGACAACGATAACGTGGCAGTTGAACTCATCGCGGACGGCGTGCATGTGCATCCGTCGGTCGTTCGCGCGACCTTCCGGCTGTTTGAGAACCGTGTTATCCTGATCTCGGACAGCATGATGGCGACCGGACTCGATGACGGCGAGTATTCGCTCGGCGGACAGGCGGTTACCGTGCGCGGCAACCTTGCCACCCTGCACGACGGCACGATTGCGGGTTCCGCGACCAACCTGATGGACTGCGTGCGCTCGGCTGTTAAAATGGGTGTTCCGCTCGGTCAGGCGATTCGTTCCGCGTCCACCAATCCGGCGCGCGCTATCGGCGTTGAGCACGATTACGGCTCGCTCGAGCCGGGCAAGCTGGCGAATGTGCTCCTGCTGGATGAGGAGCTGAACATTCACACGATTCTGCTGCGCGGCAGAATGCTGGGCTGAACAGCGATTTGATAAAGAAATGAAATGAAAAGAAACCGGCATCGGAAGATGCCGGTTTTGCGTTGTTTTTAGGGTTGCATGGTGCGGAAAACTGGAATTTGACTTAATATCCATGGTCAACATGCTGCCACTTTCCGCCATCTGTTCTAACTAAAATCCACTTCCAATCACTGTATGTACTATTTGGATTCAATGACCCGTCTCCACCAGATGAATCAACATCGAATGAAGATAATAAGACAATGACTTCATCTGCATTGTTTCTGTCTGCCCAATCTTTATGATCTTTCGTGCAGTCATCTCCGGCATAGTAAATTTCTGTGAGAGTGCATCCTTTCCAGTCACTCTTAAACTCCTTTTTTATTGTGTCAATAGCGGCTTTAATATCCTCTTCTGAATAGCTCTCAGATTCAACATTATGAGTTTTTTACTTCACTGACATCTCCACCACAAGCACTCAAACCAAATAAAAAGCATAATACATAGCATTGTACATACTATTTTCTTCATACAAGACCTCCTTAACTTCCGATTTGATATTTCAGCCAATAGTATGCAGTTGAAAACGCCTTTTACTTCTTCCTCTTTTTTCTTCTTCTGCACGCTGTATCCGAACTTGCCGAGATACTTGCCAAGCGCAAAATACTCGCCGTGGGAGTACATAATCAGGTTCGCATCGTTGATATGAAACCGGTCGTTTTCGTCCAGATATTCGTCATCAACCGTCACGCTGACCACCTCGGCGATGAACATGGTATGGCTGCCGAGTGCGCGGCTCTCGGTGACGCGGCAGGCGATGTTGACCGGGCTTTCCGCGATAGCGGGTGCGCTGACATGCTCAACCGGCATGGGCGTCAGACCGGTTTTCGCAAATTTATCCACATCACGGCCGCTGACAACGCCGCAGTAGTCGCACGCGCGCGCCAGCTTTTCGGTGGTGAGATTGATGACAAATTCACCGGTTTTTTCGATAATATCGTAAGAATACCGTGACGGACGAACCGAGATCGACACCATCGGCGGGTTGGTGCAGATCGTACCGGCCCACGCTACCGTGATGATGTTGGGACGGTGTTCTTCATCGGCAACGCTGACCATCACCGCCGGAACGGGATTGAGCATGTTGCCGGGCTTCCAGCTTTGTTTACCCATGTTTATCTCCCTTTATTGTGCGTGGGATAGACGGCACGCAGTTGTTTTGAAAGTCTGATTATGCCAGCGGCTGCACCGTATAGCGGAGCCGTGCGGGCGAGTGCGGATACCGACGGTAAAACGCGCTTACCAGTCGGTCGGCAACCATGCGGCTGTTTTCGTAATTCGCCTGCGGCAGCATGATGATATACTGCGAAATGCTGCATCGAGCGATTACATCGCCGCGGCGCAGATTGTTCTGGACAAGCACTTGCAGATTATTCATTGCGGGGTCCAGACTGCGGCGTGCAATTTCGCCGTCCTTGCCGGAGACCGACAGCAGGCAGATATTCGCTGAATGGCCATTTCGCGCGATCGAACGGGCTTCGGAACGGTACAGAAAAAAAGTCGTATTCGCATACCATGGCGCCGCCGTGCGGCGCAGGCCTCGCTGAGAGCAAACCTCGTCCATGGTCAGTGTGCGGTCGTTTACGGTGCGTGTCGCCTGACGATACAGTGTGCGCAGCGTTCGACGGCATAACGCCGAAATGCGCAAACAGCTGCTCGCTCATTTCCTCGTAGACCGACATAGCGCCCTTCATATCGCCGGTGCGGAGCAGACCGCGCATGAGGTGCTCATACACAGATCCTCCCTGATACGGCTCAATATGAATCGCCCGACGGCACAGCGCAACGGCTTCGGCTGTGCGCTCCTGCTTTTCGAGCAGCTCGATCGCACCGGCTGCCGCACGGGTGTACAGGCTGTGATAGTAGGCCACGATTGAATAGTCCAGATTTCATCGGTCATGCGGCGGCAGCGGATCGCCGGCATACAGTGCCAGTGCAGACTGATATTCCGCCAGACGGACATCGTCATCTCCGGCGGCTTCGGCGGCATGAAAATGCGCCTCAAAAATCCTCAATATCGAGGGAAAGCGGCATAACGTTGTTCCAGAAGTATCGGCCTGCTTTTGCGGCGGATGAGCAGGCGGCCAAGTCCCGGCTGCAGTTTGTCCAGCGCGGTGCGAATGCGGTGAAAGATTGATTTGAGCGCATTTCCGGGATCCGCGCTTTTCTCGCTGTTGCTCCAGTATAGATGGATTAGCTCCTCCTGTGCGAACGAGCGGCCGTGGTTATACAGCATATAGGCCAACAGTGACCATACCCGGCGGGAGCGGTCGTCGCTGTCGGAAATGGTGCGGTCGCCGTATCGAAGGGTAAACTGCCCGAGCATCTGCACTTGTAATGTAGGTCCGTTCATCTTGGCTCCCCACCTTTGTATGATGTGTTCTTGCAGATTGACGCGTATGACCGCTTACAAAGTCATACGGCATATATTAGAAATATACCACGAAACCGGCAAAAAATGCAAACCGGAGAACAGGGAACAGCGGAGCTCCTGCAGAGGTGCAGCCGCAGATTTGCAGGAGAACTGTCG
>VOFK01003260.1_pt1 | contig 26500 bp, 31 predicted proteins | sample 5384121 | NCBI WGS metagenome assembly VOFK01 (sample SAMN12384730, study PRJNA508395) | human gut metagenome | isolation source: healthy gut J | host: Homo sapiens | reverse complement strand
ACAGTGATAAAACTTACCCACCTAATGAAACAGTAAATTTATCGTAGAAGGAAGCCACATACTCATCAAACTGAAAACATATGGCTCTATGGGAAGATGATAACCTCACCCAGCAGTCCATACAGAACAGCCGTTTTTCCATCAGAAACAGAAAGAAACGGTGGGTACTCTTTAAAAACAAAAAAAAAATCACCCGTATCCCGATTCTGATAAGCGTCTTTTCCTCCTCTGTCATTTCCATGCCATCCAACTGTCCTTGTGGGATAGACGGAGATACCGGAACGCTTTCGAAGTTGTAAGCTCCCAGATTGTGATCACCCCTTGCCTCCAGCCAAATCACGTAACTGTCGCTATTCGTTCCATTTCTTGAGAGTACGAACTGTCGAACCAACGATAACCTCGCCATAAAAACTCGCGGCTGTTCATCCAGAATAATAGTTGATGTCAATGGTTGCCGGAGTGGCGTAGTCAAAGTCGCTCGCGCACCGAAATCACGATCCACTTCCTTGGTACCAGACAGTTAAGTCCAGCGACCCGTGGGCACGGGCACGAAAGCACTGCGGTCACGGACAGACTTCCGTCGCTTGTGGCAGCTCTTCTACGCCGCAGCTGGCAGCAACCAGATAAAGTTCGAGAACTTTGGCGATGTTATACGGATGGGTACTTCCCGCATTGGGTTGTCCTGCCTGGAGCCGTTGTCTCGTACGATACGGGCCGAGTTTCCAAAGACCGGGATATACATAACGGCCTACCGCATCCAGGCCCCAATACCCAGGTCGGCACGACCAACGTACTACCTGCTCCCAGATTGCTTTTAGAACCTTTCCTGCATAGTCTATTTATCCATATCCCTGAATACGAAAGAGAATATAGGTTCATCGTTCTTTTAATTTCTTCATTCCGTTGGCATTGGTCACCGATTCCTCAGCCCTGTCCGGCTGCAGACCAGTTGCCGCGATAAACAGTAGTACCGTCAACGGGAGTCGTCTTCACCTTGTCGGCAAAACGCCCTTTGGTAAACACACCAACGGAGGAGCCATACGGGTCCGCTGGCGGCCATAAACATTGCTCGGGCAATGCTGTTAATGACAGCTTCTTCCGATATCAGCCGAACGCGTCGGTATAGTTCCAGTTCATCATCCATCCTGCAAAGTTATCGGGAGCACCACCGGCCACCGTAGTTCAGGCTGCCACCATTATAATATCTCGTCTTCTCCTGCGTATGGTCTGCATAGAAAGCAGGATTTCATGCTACGGTCATTGGGTCCGCATTTCACCATCCAAAAAGCTTTTCCAAAGCCGAAAGCGCGACCGTTCTCGATAGCAGTAACCGCCATTATCGTATGCCTGCAAGGAAAGTACCATGCCGCATCGTGTCCGTCGGGGTCCGTACGCTGGCACTCGATAAGTAGAATGTTACTCGGATTGGAAGCCACTGGTACATAAGCGTCGATAAGCTCATGGCCAGGCGGCAAATTTGTCTTGTCACCTTTCACCCGTCACACGAGGATTAGCGGGCAAGTTCTCGATAGCGGTCGTCGGGGAAGATGGCCTTGGTGTACAAATTCTCTGGCACGGTATTGCGCACGGAGGTACGTGAAGCGTATGATATTGAACTTCTGAAGTTCGTCGGAACTGGGTCCAGGCACTCCCGTCGAAGGTCTGCACCAACAGGAAACAGTAATCGCGAACGCACGGAAGAAGCGGGCTTCGGAAACCAATGATTCATTGACCTCCTACTTGCGCACCGTTCTCTATCGTACCCGTTAGCAGGCGATGCAAATTGAGAAAGCGGTTCCCGCCAAGGCGTCGGAACGGCAAGTCGTGGCAGTCAGGTTGCCTACCGGACAGGTCGGCATCCTTGAAGCTACCATTTGGCACCCATCCCCCAGGCTGCCTCATCGGTTCCCGTCAGACAGGAATTATAATAATAAGCTTGTCCGTAAATATAGCGCAAGTGTGCATACATGGAGGTCACACCGCTTCCACCCCTCTTTCTGTCTTAAAGAAAGTAGATCATAATCGCTGTCCAGAATGTCTGAACAGATGCTGTCCAGGAACAAAGCCAGTGCGGCTGTTCCCCAAACTCTTATTTTTGAAAATATAGGTTTCATAGTCATGCTTTCATTTAGAATGCTGTAAGTTAATACCGAATAAATAAAGCGCTATTTTGGTGTGAAAGTTAGTACCTACTGTCAGAATCGTTTCTGGAATACCTTCTGTCACAGCTACATTCTCGTTACCGTAAGAGTTGGTTTCGGGATCCAGTCCGGGCTTGGAAAGGAGAACAGATGATGAACGATTCCCAGCCGGACAGTAGTAAGTTAACGCAGGCTCTGTACGCCCATGCGGGTCAGCCAAGCTCAAGCTTCTCGAAGCACTTTCCAGTGCTAGAAGAGTCAAACAACCCAATGTAAGCTTCCGTATTGGATTGTCACCACTCTGGATACCACCGGGAAAGTTTTCGCGTGCGGTACTTGGCACTTTGTTCTCCGTAACCAGTAGTTCACATCCACTTCGTCCGCGACGACCGTCAGCAGCTATTCAGGTAACCGTTGCTGTGGTGCAGCGTACTGGATCGCTGCCTCCGCAACGGAAGGCGGTGATAACGTTCAAGTCGAAGCTTTATAGGCCACGCGAGGTGCTGAAACCTCCTTGGAATTTAGGTTCCAAGCGATAATCTGACGGTTCGGGACCAATGGCGCGGGGCGTCGGCTTGCCGCTGGCATATCACGATCGGGTATATTTCACTTTGATCATACCCCTTCTGGCTGCCACCCGGCTCCAGAATGTCCGTTATTGGAAATCGGGATCATCACTGTTCCATAAGCCTACTTTTTCATGTCACAGTCGATGGGATGTCCTGTACAAACCAGTTGTTCGCTTTATCATCTGGAGCCTCGACAGTTCGGTCAGTTTGCCATGGTTGGCAGACAGGTTGAGGCTTCAAGCCTCCCATGTCCATCCGTTAAGTGGTTGTCCAGAATCGTTCCGTTCAGGCGGTAAATCTAAACTCAGCTTCCGTCTTTCCCACATTAGCCGCTATAGGCTGCTTACTCTGAAGTGCGGAAGCGGAAGGCTTACGCTTTTGCAGCAAGTCGGTGGTTTTCTGAACGTAATACGACAAAATGCCGACAGGCGTCCTCTCTCAGGCAAGCGCGAAGTCCAGACCGAAGTTCCAGCTTGTAGTTAAGAATACACCCCATTCGAGCATTAGGCAGTTCGGATACAAAAGTACCGCAGTAGCCGCAGCGCGATCAGTTATAAGCGACGGGTTGCCAACCGTCGCCTTGTAAGGATCAACAGCCCGTGGCTGGAGGTCTGTCCTGTAAACCTCACACGCAGTTTCAGGATTAATCTATCCAGTCCTCACCCTCGTCCATAAACTCTCTTCCTGACGAATGTCTACCCCTGCCGATACGGGATAAGTGCGTGCCATTGGTGTCTCAGCCAAACGTGGAAGAAGCGTCGGCACTGCGCAGTCGCCATCAACATATAGCGATTGTCGAGTGTACATCGCTGACGGCCCATCCAAGACATCAGACCGCTTTCTTCTGATAGTTCCAGCTGTCGGGGTTCACCGTAATGGTGCCTTCCGCACGCCCGATGCTGTAAAGAACTGGAAATAGTCGGCAGGAACAGAGTCCTGTCCGGCAACGTCCGAACGTGTAGACAGTCTGTTTCGGCACAGTACATTCACCGACAACGTTCAGCTGGTGTTTTCCGAAAAAGTACGGTCGTAAGTCGCTATGCTCCTCCACAGTCCACCAGGTCGTTTCCGAGTGGTTCAGCGAAGCGGTGGACGGGAGTGAAATCGGCCGTAAGTGCTGTTGATGCCTTCGCCGCTGAACCATCCACCTCTTTAGTAGAACGATAGTTCAAACCCAGGCTGACACGGTATTTCAAACCTTCCACCCACGGGCATTTCACTTCGGCAAACAGGTTGTTGTATCACGTACCGGAAGCCTTCGGTCTTGCTCAGCCAACTGCTCTCCACTTTCCACAACGCCTCTGGTCAATACGTAAATGACTCATCCTGACTGCGGTTGTATTTACGGTACGCACGCGCCGTCCGCATTATAAGTTAAGCGATAGGGAGACATGGCAAGCAATAACCATGCCAAAGTCCGATATTGAACCTTTTAAAACGTTATAGTTGGTATTGTCTTCACCTCAGTCCGAAGCGGAAATATTTTCCCACACCCCGATCGAAATATTACGTATTAAGAGCCTCCGGCTGTTGTTTCAATCTTTTACCAATGTCTCTTTATCCATGTCTCCTCCTTTTTTTTGTTCCGGTTTTGCAGGCAGTAAGTCCGCAAAACGATATAGTTAATAATATCAATGTAATCTTTTTTTCATAACGCTTTTATTTAATTTAAGTTTGCAAATATACCACTTTCGCCTAAATCATCTTACCTTTGTGACTTAAAAAAGAATCAAAACCTGACACAATGAAAGCCATATTAATAGTCGAAGATGATATAACTTTTGGAATGATGCTCAAAACCTGGTTAGGCAAAAAAGGATTTGAAGTATCATCAGTGAGTAATATAGCACGTGCCCGAAAGCATATCGAAAGCCAGACTGTTGACTTGGTATTATCCGATTTACGATTACCCGATTACGAAGGCATTGATTTGCTGAAATGGATGAATGACCGGGGACTGGATATTCCCCTGATTATCATGACCGGTTATGCGGATATTCAATCAGCGGTATTGGCCATGAAACTTGGTGCACGGATTATATCGCAAAACCTGTCAACCCGGAAGAATTATTAAAGAAAATATCAGAAGCTCTACAAACAGAGAGAACGCCAACAGCTCATTCCGCAGCCAAGATGTCTTCGAAAAAGTCTCTCCCGCCTCATCCAAAGAGACAACAGAAACTCGTCGTGCCTATCTGGAAGGAGAAAGTGATGCTGCCAAGCAACTCTACAATTATGTAGGCCTGGTAGCTCCTACTAATATGTCCGTACTCATCAACGGTTCTAGCGGAACAGGTAAAGAATATGTGGCACACCGTATTCATCAACTTAGCAAGCGTAGCGACAAACCGTTCATTGCCGTAGACTGCGGTTCGATACCTAAGGAATTGGCAGCCTCCGAATTCTTTGGTCATGTAAAAGGCTCGTTTACGGGAGCATTGACGGATAAAACGGGAGCTTTCGTTGCAGCCAACGGTGGCACTATCTTTCTGGATGAAATCGGAAATCTCAGCTACGAGGTGCAGATACAACTACTCCGCGCCCTGCAAAGAGAGAAAAATACGTCCGGTCGGTTCTACACAAGAAATATCCGTGGATATCCGCCTGGTATCGGCCACCAACGAAAATCTGGAACAAGGAATCGAAAAGGGAACATTTCGCGAAGACCTTTATCATCGCATCAATGAATTTACCCTGCGAATGCCTGACTTGAAAGAACGGAAAGAAGATATCCTGCTATTCGCCAACTTCTTCCTTGATCAGGCAAACAAGGAATTGGACAAGCATCTGATTGGTTTCGACGCAAAAGCGTCACAAGCTTTATTGAGTTATCATTGGCCGGGAAACCTGCGTCAAATGAAGAATATCGTGAAAAGGGCAACCTTACTGGCGCAAGGCAGTTTTATTACATTGCTCGAATTAGGTACTGACTTACTGGATACTACTACAACTTGTACCACAAGCATGTCATTACGTAATGAGGAGACGGAAAAAGAACATATATTGGAAGCATTACGCCAAACCGGGAATAATAAAAGTAAGGCAGCACAGCTGTTGAATATTGACCGGAAGACGTTATATAATAAACTGAAGCTATACAACATTGATTTATAGCATTCAAGTCAGCCCCAGACAACACACAAAACAACGATTGAATGAAACACATACGTAAATTGAAAGAAATGACATATTGCAAAAAGCACACATTTGTGTACTTTTGCAATATAAAAGCCTTACGAATATTATCGCGCCATTGCATAAACATTAACACCATACAAATCAATATTATGAAGAAGTTTAATTTTATATGCCTTTCTATCCTCTATTCAATTTGTAGTTTTGCGCAACAGCAGAGTATTCCTGTCCCCAAGCCTCATCAACTGAAATGGCATGAAGCCGAATTGGGAGCCGTGTTTCACTACGACTTGCATGTCTTTGACGGTATCCGCTACGGACAAGGCAATAACCGCATCACCCCCATTGAAGATTATAACATTTTTAATCCAACCGAACTCAATACTGATCAATGGGTACAAGCAGCCAAAGCTGCCGGATGCAAATTTGCCGTACTCACAGCCACCCACGAAACCGGATTCGGACTTTGGCAAAGTGATGTCAACCCCTATTGCCTGAAAGCTGTGAAATGGAGAGACGGAAAGGAGATATAGTCCGCGATTTCGTCAATTCCTGCCGCAAATACGGTCTTCAACCGGGCATCTACATCGGCATCCGTTGGAATTCTCTGTTGGGTATTCATAACTTCAAAGCTGAAGGCGAAGGAGAATTTGCCCGTAACCGCCAGGCGTGGTATAAACGCTTGTGCGAGAACATGGTAACAGAGCTATGTACACGTTATGGTGATCTCTATATGATATGGTTTGACGGCGGAGCTGATGATCCACGCGGTGACGGTCCTAACGTAGAACCGATTGTTAATAAATATCAGCCCAACTGTCTTTTCTATCATAACATCGACCGTGCCGACTTCCGATGGGGAGGTTCGGAAACAGGTACAGTAAGTACCCTTGTTGGTCTACCTTCCCCTACCCATACAGCCACAGTAATGCTACCGAACCCGCACGTAACCACAACATACTATTAAAACACGGCGATAAAGACGGCAAATATTGGGTACCGGCTATGGCAGATACTCCATTACGTGGAGCAAACGGGCGTCACGAATGGTTTTGGGAACCGGATGATGAAAATAACATCTACCCATTGGATGCACTAATGGACAAATACGAGAAATCAGTAGGAAGAAATGCAACTCTCATCCTCGGATTAACGCCTGATCCGACCGGATTGATTCCCATAGGAGATACGCAACGACTGAAAGAAATGGGAGATGAAATAAACCGTCGTTTTTCTTCCCCCATAGCGAAAACTTTAGGGAAAAAAAAGAGCCTGACTTTGAATCTCGGAAGAAGCAAACTGTAAATTACTGCATTATTCAGGAAAATATAAAAAACGGAGAACGTATCCGTCAATATAAGATAGAAGCAAAAGTTAATGGGAAATGGCAGTCTGTCTGTTCCGGAGAATCCGTAGGGCATAAACGTATTGAGAAATTTGATCCGATAGAAGCAACCGCATTAAGACTAACCATTCCCGAGTCTGTAGCATTGCCTGACATTATCAATTTTAGCACATACTATATCAAATAAAAAGTACAAGAAGAAATCTGCAAATAACACCTAATAACTACCCCATGAATAAAAAGAAACTATTCCCACTCGCACTTGTACCACTCGCAGCCACCAGCCTGCAAGCACAAAAAGCAACATTCAGACAGGGCGTACAGACAAACGCCCGAATATCATCCTCTTTATGGTAGATGATATGGGTTGGCAGGATACTTCCCTTCCTTTCTGGACACAAAAGAACGCATTATAACGAATTATACGAAACGCCTAACATGGAACGTCTGGCCCGGCAGGGTATGATGTTTACACAAGCGTATGCAAGTAGTATCAGTTCTCCTTCCAGATGCAGCCTCATCACCGGAACGAATGCGGCACGCCACCGGGTAACCAACTGGACGCTACAAAAAAACACCATGACAGACCGTAAAAACAAACAGCTTTGCCGTCCCTGATTGGAACTATAACGGAGTAAGTCAGGTGCCTGGCACCAACAATACATTCGTAGGAACTTCTTTCGTACAACTGCTGAAAGACAGCGGCTATCATACGATTCATTGCGGAAAGGCACATTTCGGCGCCATAGATACTCCGGGAGAAGACCCGCACCACTGGGGATTCGAAGTAAATATAGCCGGACACGCTGCCGGCGGACTCGCCAGCTATCTCGGCGAAGAGAACTACGGACATACCAAAGACGGGAAACCGATTTCACTGATGGCTGTCCCCGGACTCGAAAAATACTGGGGTACGGAAACTTTTGTAACCGAAGCATTAACGCAGGAAGCTATCAAGGCACTAAACAAAGCCAAAAAATACAACCAGCCTTTCTATCTGTATATGGCTCAATATGCTATCCACATACCGCTTAACAAGGATAAACGTTTCTATGATAAATACAAGAAGAAAGGAATGACCGACCACGAAGCAGCTTATGCCACCCTTATCGAAGGAATGGATAAAAAGCCTCGGCGACCTCATGAACTGGCTGGAGAAAAAAAATGATGAAGCAGACAATACAATTATTATTTTTATGAGCGATAACGGAGGACTTGCAGCCGAATCCTACTGGCGTGACGGAAAGTTACATACACAGAATCATCCTTTGAATAGCGGCAAAGGTTCTACCTACGAAGGAGGTATTCGTGAACCGATGATTGTCAGTTGGCCGGGAGTGGTGAAGCCGGGTAGCAAATGTGACAAGTATCTATTGATAGAAGATTTCTACCCTACGATCCTCGAAATGGCAGGAATCAAGAAATACAAAACAGTTCAGCCGATAGACGGGATCAGTTTTATTCCCCTATTGAAGCAAACGGGAAATCCTTCTAAAGGACGCAGTCTTTTCTGGAATATGCCTAACAACTGGGGAAATGACGGTCCCGGAATCAACTTTAATTGTGCCGTTCGAAACGGTGACTGGAAATTGATTTATTACTATGGAACAGGCAAGAAAGAGTTATTCAACATACCTAATGATATAGGTGAAAGCAACGACTTAAGTGCACAGCATCCTGACATCGTGAAAAGGCTTTCTAAAGAATTGGGAAACTATCTGCGAAAAGTAGATGCACAGCGACCAACTTTCAAGGCTACCGGACAACCTTGTCCCTGGCCGGATGAAAAGAAATAGTCGTTTTCAACTGTTTAAAAAAAAAAAAAAAAAAAAAAAAAAAAAAAAAAAAAAAAAAAAAAAAAAAAAAAAAAAAAAAAAAAAAAAACTTTCATTTTTATTAAAAATTTTTATTTTCGTAAAACCTAGGTGACGAATGTATTTTTCAGGTGATTCAGTGTTCAACCTAATACGAAGAAAAAATAGAATAACTTATTGATTAAGAAAAAAATTGTGGCGGGGGAGTGTGGAATTATTCCCCCCTCCCCGCCACAGTTTCCACACACCCCACACACAATTCCCCACTAGTTCAGCTTGTCTTATTATTCGCAACCATTTATTTTTCAACCACTTATCACATCCTTTGCATTTCTGGCACACGCTTTGAACTTTAATTAGACGTTAGCAAAAGCAACAACCGATTCCTTAACACAAAGGTAGAGAATTGAAAACATATGTCTAATAATCATTAAAGCAAACGATTATGAAAAAATTAGTATTAGTAGTAGCAATGTTTATGTTTGTTTGTGGTGGTTCATTCCTTGTAAAGGCTCAGAACTCTGAAAAAGCTGCGACAGCCCAGTCAGAAGTTAATGCCGCACTTATCGTTAATGATACAGTAGTCAAAGACACTGTAACTAAAAAAGACGAACCTGTGAAAACAGAACTGAGTGCACCAACCGCTTTTGTCAATGATACAGTAGTCAAAGACACTGCATCCAAAGACAAACCGGCTGAGCCTGTCAAGGAATAACCTTACCAAAAACTCTCAGAACAAAGTCTGCTGAATAATAGTAAGCACACTACAAAAAAGTCACCCCTACTTCGTCTATTCCGGGGGGTGACTTTTTTTGTACCTATACTTACTTGTTTGGATAAAATATTGTACTTTTTGGAAGTCAATAAATTATCCACCCAAACTAACTGAATAAACATGAAGCTAAGAAGCCTTTTACTCATTGCCCTCGTTGCGGTCGTATTTTGTGGTTGCCACAGTTATCAACCGACCTCTATCACCGTTGCCTCCTACAATTTGAGAAACGCCAACGGCTCCGATTCTGCCAAAGGAAACGGTTGGGGACAACGTTATCCGGTCATTGCCCAAATAGTGCAATACCACGATTTCGATATTTTCGGAACACAGGAGTGTTTCATTCACCAGCTGAAGGACATGAAAGAAGCATTACCCGGTTATGATTATATCGGTGTAGGCCGCGATGATGGCAAAGAGAAGGGGGAACACTCCGCTATCTTCTACCGCACCGACAAATTTGATGTGATAGAGAAAGGTGATTTCTGGTTGTCGGAAACTCCCGACGTGCCGAGCAAAGGATGGGATGCCGTGTTGCCGCGTATTTGCAGTTGGGGACACTTCAAATGCAAAGATACCGGCTTCGAATTCCTTTTCTTCAACCTGCACATGGACCATATCGGCAAGAAGGCCCGCGTGGAAAGTGCTTTCCTCGTACAAGACAAGATGAAAGAACTTGGCAAGGGCAAAGAGCTTCCGGCCATCCTGACCGGCGACTTCAACGTTGACCAGACCCATCAGTCTTATGACGCTTTTGTGAGCAAAGGTGTGCTTTGCGACTCTTATGAAAAGTGTGACTTCCGCTATGCAACCAACGGAACATTCAATGATTTCGATCCGGACAGTTTCACGGAAAGCCGCATCGACCATGTATTCGTCTCTCCTGTTTTCAAAGTAAAAAGATATGGTGTGCTGACAGACACGTATCGCAGTATCAGAGGAAACGGAGGCAAGAAGAACGCAACGGACTGTCCGGAAGAAATCGACATCAAAGCTATCAAGCCCGCACGCCCTCGGACCATTTCCCTGTAAAAGTAGAACTGGTGTTCGAGGGAGAAGAACAAAAAATAACTCGAAAAAGCTTTACCTGTACTAGGTCTACCCGACAAAACACACTGTTGGGAGAGTTAATTCTGAGACTTATCAATGAAGGAAAGGTTGACTTATTGAACAGCATCCAATCGTTTCCACTCCCGCTCTTACCCATGAAATAACTGTTTCATACGGCAAAACCAATAGTTTCATGCATTGGAACCTTTGGTTTCGCCGTACAGAAACCATAGTTTCACCGGTGGGAAACTTTAGTTTCATCATGGAGAAACTTTAGTTTCAGACGCTTGAAACTTCTGTTCCCAAGGCTTGAAACTTCCAGTTTCATACAGCGAAACTACTCTTTTCTCTATGAACAGTGAAAGCAACAGTTACCGTCACACTATTGTCACGCCTTGCTATCACAGCAGAACTCACATATTATCAACTATTTATATCTTACCATGTGACAGATGACAGTATTTTTTTAATTCATTTGTAGAGAGATAAATCCGATGTTGGTATCAGACACCGAACGCTCCGCCCCCGACTATACAGCCTCCACCGAGAGGATACATTTCCAACGCAAAAAAAGGATTTGTACTGATTAAAACAGTTCAAATCCTTTCCATAAATTTCCCTCGGGAAGGGGAGGCTTTCAGTTCTATCAGGCTCCTTTCGAGACAGGGTGTACGAACCGTACCCTCCTGGCGTGCAGGCAAATGCTACCATCCGGATTGGAACGCTGAGCACCATATTTCAAATCGCCTTTGATAGGACATCCCATTTTTGCCAGCTGACAACGTATCTGGTGATGACGTCCTGTCTTTAAATCCACCTCCAGTAAATAATTCTTCTGAAATGGCCGATCAAACCGGTAATGCAGTACAGCTTTCTTGGAATTTTTTACTTCTTTATCATATGCATAAGACTTATTCTGTTTCTCGTTACGTACCAGATAGTGTACCAGCTCACCCTCCGTTTCCTTTCGGGGCACTCTTTCACTATCGCCCAATAGGTCTTTTTTTTCACCTCACCGTTACGGAACATCTCATTCAGTCTGGGCAATGCCTTGCTCGTTTTTGGCAAACACCACAAGACCGCTTACGGGGCGGTCCAGCCGGTGTGTCACACCGAGGAAAACATTGCCGGGTTTCTGATGTTTCTCTTTCAGGTATTGTTTCACCATCTCCGACAAAGGGCGTATCCCCCGTCTTGTCTCCCTGAACGATTTCAGAAGAAGGTCTTGTTGACTACAATGATATGGTTGTCTTCGTATACAACAGTCATACGCTTTCTTACATATTCATACCACCATCTACCTGAATCACCTGCCCTGATACGTAAGAAGACATATCGGATGCCAGGAAGGTAGCGATGTTTGCCACATCTTCAGGAGTACCACCACGACGCAAAGGAATCTTCTTTGCCCATTCAGCTCTTACTTCATCAGATAATGCAGCAGTCATATCTGTCAGGATAAAACCCGGAGCAATAGCGTTGGCACGGATACCACGAGAACCTAATTCCTGTGCGATAGATTTAGCCAAAGCGATCATACCAGCTTTGGAAGCAGCATAATTAGCTTGTCCGGCATTACCGTGAACACCTACTACAGAAGCCATGTTGATAATGCTCCCACCCTTCTGACGCATCATGATCGGAGTACATGCGTGGATAAAGTTAAAGGCAGACTTCAAGTTCACAGCGATTACCGCATCCCACTGTGCCTCACTCATACGCATCATCAAGCCATCTTTCGTGATCCCTGCATTGTTTACCAGAATATCAACAGAACCAAAATCATCCTTAATCTGATTAACCACTTTCTCAGTATCCTCAAAATTCGCAGCATTAGAAGCATAACCTTTCACCTTTACACCCAACGCAGCAATTTCTTTTTCTGTATTCTGACCGTTTTCATCAATTACCAAGTCTGTAAAAGCGATATTTGCTCCTTCGGCAGCAAACTTCAATGCAATCGCCTTACCAATACCACGAGCGGCACCTGTCACAATCGCAGTCTTTCCTGTTAATAATCCCATAATTTTTGATTTTATAATTATAAAGTTAATTTTATTCCTTATTCTGTTCTTTGCGTCCCAATGCGCCATACACAATTTTTGCCACGTATGCCCATCCTGTCTCATCGTCCAGCTCCTCACCTATCTGACCACGTATATAAGGCGCTTCAATTCCCTTCACGCAATAGTGCACAATATCCGCCACGATATTCACATTGTCTATATCAAAGATTCCCTTTTCCTTTCCTTCCGTCAACACCTGCCTGAACAGCTTTGTTTCCGTTCGGTCAAAATTCTTCCGCACTGCCTCCACTCTCCATATATCACGGAAAAAGCCGGCACGCAAAGTTCCGTTCCTGAACACCACCATCTTGATAGAGTCCAGATGTGTTTCTATCAGCCGCAGTATTTTCGTATCAGGAGCGATATCCTGTTCAGCCACTTTCTCCATAGCGCCCGACAGCATCTCTAACTCCGACTCCACCACTGCCATATAAATGTCTTCTTTGCTCTTGAAATACGTATAGAGCGTGCGTCTTCCTTTCTTGGAAGCCACCGCTATATCATTCATTGTCGTATCATCCACCCCGTTCTTCGCAAAAAGCTGACGGGCGACGTCTACCAATTTAGCCCTAGTCTTTGATACTGCCATATAAGTTAAATTGCACATTACATATATATGTGAGCAAAAGTACATTTCTTTTCTTTGTACCATACAAGCAAATAGAGTGAATATTAACATTTGTATATTAATAGGTACTAAAAAAACGTATCATCATTATCCTACACTCTATATATCAACACATTGGATAAAAAGATTATTTTATTTTTGAGAAAAAGATGCAGAAATTTATTTGTTTGTCTCAAAAAAAGCCGTACCTTTGCACCCGTAATCAAAACACAACATCGCGGAGTGGAGCAGTTGGTAGCTCGTTGGGCTCATAACCCAAAGGTCGTCTGTTCGAGTCAGGCCTCCGCAACTAAAAAAAGAAGAATCGTAGAAATGCGATTCTTCTTTTTTATGTAGGCTCTTTCAATAGTAGTTCAATTCACAAGTTCCTTTCAGTTACCAACAAGAATACCAACAAAGTTATTAACAGGTTAATTATCTAAAAATAAAATAATTGCTCCTAAACGAGGACCGTTTATAAACAAGGCAAGATTCACTTATTCACAACTATATATTTCGTTGATATACTATAAATTCACTCTTCTCTCCCAAACGAACGATACTCCAACGAAGTAAGCCCTGTACGCTTCTTGAAAAAAGAAAAGAAGTATTCGGTAGACTGGAAACCAAGAAAAAAAGAATCTCCTTGACGGATTGGGAAGTACCGACCAGTAGTTGTTTGGCTTTACGAAGTTTCAGTTCTTGAAAGTATTTGGCGGGAGCATATCCTGTATATTCTTTGAAAACACGGCGGAACCATGAATAACTGATATTCAGCCTCATCGCCAACTCTTCCGGGTCGATATTGCCGGATACATTTTCATTCATAAGTATCTTTGCCTGTTCAATCTTCTGATCGACATCACTCATCTCAAAAATCTTGTTTTTGGAGACAGAATGTTCTTTCAACGGATAGGGAGAGTCGGGAGGAATAGACTGATAGCCGACCGTATTAACTCACAAACCGAATTTCCGGTCCATGTCATTTACAATCAAGTATTTAAATTCCACTCCTAAGCCATTGTCCTCAGCCATATCAATGTGTTTTCATACAATTTGGGTTGGACAAAAATAAGAATTATCTTCAGAAATCGTATGCTAAGAAACAAAAAACACCCGGGTGTCTTTTTGGATACATCCGATGTTTCTCACAAACAAATCTTATTTAAACATTAAAATGCTTTGCGATATAATACTTCAATGTCTTCAACTGATGTAGGACGAGGGTTACCACCCGTACAAACATCATTAAAGGCAGCTACCGCCAACGCCGGAATATCTTCCTCCTTTACATTAATTTCATGCAATTTTTGCGGGATACCGATACTGAGAGAAAGAGATTTTACCGCTTCAATAGCCGCTTTTACACCTTCCGCCTCACTCATACCGGCAGTTTCGACTCCCATAGCTTTCGCTATATTGATATATTTCGGAGCAGCCGGAGATTCTGCATTATATTCCATTACATAAGGCAACAGCAAAGCATTGGCAACACCATGAGGAGTATCATAGAAAGCACCCAGCGGGTGAGCCATAGAATGCACAATTCCCAGACCTACATTAGAGAATCCCATGCCGGCAATATATTGTGCTTGAGACATAGCTTCGCGGGCAACCACATCATTACCATTATCGACAGCCGCTTTCAAATTGGCAGCAATCATTTCAATCGCTTTCAGTTCGAACATATCACTCATAGCCCATGGCCTCCTGGAGTAATATAACTTTCGATAGCATGAGTCAATGCATCCATACCTGTAGCAGCAGTCAGCCCTTTCGGCATAGAATACATCAGTTCCGGATCAACAATAGCCACTGCCGGAATGTCGTTCGGATCTACGCAAACCATTTTCTTACGTGCATCCTCGTCGATGATTACGTAATTGATAGTCACTTCAGCTGCAGTTCCGGCAGTGGTAGGCAATGCAAAAGTAGGAACCGCTTTATGTTTGGTATCAGCCACCCCTTCCAAAGATTTCACATCTGCGAAATCCGGATTGTTCACTACAATACCAATACCTTTTTGCCGTATCAATAGAAGAACCACCACCCAATGCCACGATAAAATCAGCACCGGAAAGCTTTATATGCAGCCACACCATTCTGTACATTGGCAATAGTAGGATTGGCTTTTACATCACTATAAAGTTCATAAGGAATCTTATTGTCGTCGAATACTTTGATGATTTCGGCAGCTACACCGAACTTGACAAGGTCTTTATCTGTAACAAAAAAGGCTTTCTTAAAGCCACGTCTAGCTGCTTCCACAGCAATTACACTCCGGCAACCTGCGCCGAAATAAGAAGTCTCATTTAAAATAATGCGATTCATGGTTGTGTTATTTTGTTTAAAGGGCTAACCGCAACATCTCCTATTGTAGGAAATATTGCGGTTGCTAAAGTAGATAAATTCAATGATTAATACAAATATTATTTAGGAAGATTGAAGGCAACAGTCATTTCCTTCATCTGTTCCTGGCTCATGCCATCCGGTTCGAAGCCCATATTCTTGGCTGCAATATAAATTAATGCGGATTTATTTAATACGTCAATTTGGTCGAAAGCCTGCATCGCATCGCAGTCAACAGCAAATACTCCATGCTTTTCCCACATCACCACATCATAGTCCTGCAATTCCTTAATCGTAGCTTCTGCCAGTTCTACCGAACTAGGCAACTTATAAGGAATGATTCCCAAACCTCTCGGGCAGAATGCCTTTGTCTCCGGAATCATACTCCACAACAAATTGGTAGCCACATCCTTTTGAAGGAATTTTTCACAATGCGTCATTGCAATCAATTCGATAGGGTGAGTATGTACGGAAGCCTTATAAGGAGAATTCTTACTCAACAAGTCATTATGCACGCTCAAATGAGAAGGCAGCTCTGATGTCGGGACAACCGCCTCATCAGCTATAATAACATAACTGGCACAATCATCCAAAATCCGGATTACCGAACCATTCTCCATCGGCCAACGAGCTAAATCACGCATACGTTTGTTGGTTCCTTTACAGTAAAAAATAACAGCCTTTGAGATAAGGCAGTGTGACACCGATTGACCTGACTTCACTAATCGGCTGCATCCGACGAATTTCATCGTCTACAAATTCTGTGATATTAATGGTGATATTACCGCCATTACGTTCAGCCCATCCTTTCTGCCACAAGTATCCGGCAACTTCTGCTACCTTGTCTACTTCCTTGGCAAGTGCCGAGCGATTTTCTAAAATTGATTTCATATATATCTATTATTTAAAAACAAATTCGGGAATACCAGCGAGAAAATCAACACCAGCAGTCCACAAACCAGCACAGTGATTGTTTTCGCAGATACTCCCTTCCATTCTTTCAGGATAATCCCCCAGACATTACTGAAGGTCACATTCAATGCCATTAGGATACACCAGGAAAAAGCCAGTAATACGGGGCTTTCGGCAAGAAAGCTCTTTCCCATTTCCAGTCCGAAGAACTGCATATACCACAGCACACCGGCCAACGCACAGAATACTAAATTGTTACTCCACACTTTCCCTTTAGCATAGTCATTCATGGATTTATTAGTCACATTCTGTTGCAAACAATAAATTGCATTTGTCAGGAACCCTCCGAATGTAACCAGAAAGATAACAGGAAGACCTGCATAAAGTCCTTCAACTCCTCCCGCTAATGCAGCCTCCTTGATAGGTGTCCCGGCATCCAGTCCCAAAGCGAAACAGGCACTCATCACACCTGCCAGCAACGCTACCAACAATCCCTTCGTCAAAGCAAAGTCTTTCACAGCAGCGCGCTTTTCTTCTTCACTCATATTCTGCGCACGCAAACTACCAGCATAGCCAATAATCGCAATACCGGCTAACGTAATACAAACACCTAGCAGAAGAACCAGTCCGTTACCTTCGAACAAATTTGTTCCCGCAAAAAGAGCCGGAAGGAGCGTTCCGAAACCGGCACAAGTCCCCAACGAGATGCTCTGTCCCAATGCAACACCCAGATAACGCATGGAAAGCCCGAAAGTCAATCCTCCTACTCCCCACAATATGCCATACAAGATGCTCATTCCGGCACCTCCAGCTCCCCCACAGTTCAAACAAACTGCCTCCTTCGGACACCCCCCAGCAATGATCCCAGGAACGGAAACACTAACCAGGCAAATACACCTTGTATCAACCAAAAGCTTTCCCAACTCCACTCTTTTTTACCTTTTTAATAGGTACATAAGAACTAGACTGGCAAAAAGCTACCAATGGCTATAATCAGCAAGCCGATCAGAATATCCATAACTTATCGTTTAGAAGTTACTTCAGGCTTCGTACTTTTCGATCTCCGCAATGAAATCTTCGCCTACCGGAACATTATTTTTCAAGCAGAACATATCCCATACCGCATTCCAAGGAAGCGCTTTTTCTTCTTCAAGCAAAGCCAAACGCTGAAATCCTTGTCCGTTAGCTTCGTATTCACGCAACTTGGCAATCGGTTCAAGCAAAGCACGAGTCATACATTTCTGTGCAGCACGGCTACCGATAACGATAAGCACCGATACGGTTGATAGATGCATCGAAATAATCAAGGCCATAGTGTACACGATCTAGTGCACCACAACGAACGATTTCACTGAACAGTTCCATAGTAGGATCATCCATGATAGTGACGTGGTCGGAATCCCAACGTACCGGACGGCTTACGTGCAGCATCAGTTCAGGAACATAAAGTAACAATGAAGATACTTTGTCAGCCACACTTTCTGTCGGATGAAAGTGACCTGTATCCAATGTAATCATCTTATTGTGTGAAGCACCATAGCCGATGTAGAAGTCATTAGAACCTACCGTATAACTTTCCAAACCGATACCAAACACCTTAGATTCGATACAGTCTTTCATATTCTTATATCCAGTAGCGAAAATCTGGTCCAGAGAATCTTTCAACAGTGCACGGTATTTCATACGATTGACTGTAATATCCTTGCTTCCGTCGTGTACCCAAAGATTCATGATGCAAGGATCACCTTGCGCTTTACCCATTTCTTCGGCCACTGCACGACAACGTTTCGTATGTTCAATCCAGAACTGGCGGATACCCTCATCCGGGTTAGAAAGCGACAAATCACCGGATTTCGGATGTGAGAAAGAAGTAGAATTAAAGTCCAGTTTCATATTATGTTCTTTCCCCCACTCTATCCAGCTTTTGAAATGTTCGGGTTCCACCTGATCGCGGTCTACCACCTTCCTCTGAAAATCTCCGTAAATCTCATGCAGGTTCAGCCGATGAGTACCCGGGATATAAGAAGCGGCTTTCAAGATATCGGCACGCAGTTCGTCAATATTGCGGGCTTTACCCGGATAGTTACCGGTAGCCTGGATACCACCAGTCAACGAACCGGCCTGTACTTCAAATCCTGCTACGTCGTCAGCCTGCCAACAATGAAGTGACAGATGAAAATCCTGCATGGTTTTCAATACTTGTTCGGTGTCTACCCCTACCGCTGCATAACGTTCCACAGCAATCTCATACGCTTTCTGAATCAGTTCTTCTTTTTTCATGATATTCTATTGTTTAAAATGATATTCCACCGGTTATTTATTAATTATCGAATGCAGTTTTTAAAGTGGATATAAGCCGTATCCCAAGCATCCGTATCTTGTGGATGATAAGTTTTTAAAGGAACAGACCGCTGAATTAGCCGACGCATACCTGCCATATCCGTTGCTTCCCCCGCCGCCATTGCCTGAATCATCACATTACCGATAGCAGTGGCTTCGGACGGTCCCGCAACTACCGGAATACCGATAGCATTGGCAGTAAACTGGTTCAGTAAATCGTTACGGCTGCCACCGCCAATCACATGCAATGTTTCAATCGGACGAGGAGAAAGAGAACGCAAGTTCTCCAACACCTGACGATAACGCAAGGCCAGACTCTCAAAGATACAACGCACTACTTGTCCACGTTGTTCGGGAACAGGCTGTCCAGTGGCATGGCAATAGGCAGCAATCGATTTTTCCATATTCGCAGGGTTTACAAAGCAATCATCATCCGGATTAATCAGGCTGCGGAACGGTTCGCAAGCATCTGCCTCGCTGATTAACTCAGGATAACTTGTATCTCCCCAATTCAAACGGCAACGTTCCAATAGCCACATTCCGCAAATATTCTTCAGCAGACGAATTGTTCCTTCCACACCACCTTCATTCGTAAAATTCAAGGTCTCTGTTTCGGTATTAATCACCGGAGCGTCCGTTTCAACCCCCATCAACGACCAAGTACCGCTACTCAAATAAGCAAAATTACGGTCTAACGCTGGAACAGCGGCAACAGCAGCCCCCGTATCATGTCCGATCACAGCAATCACAGGCACAGCTCCCAATCCGGTTATTTTCTGCACTTCTTCTGTCAATACTCCTACCTTTTCACCCGGGAATACAAAACGACCGAAGTTCTTCTCTGTCAATCCAACCACTTTCAGTAACTCCGGTTCGAGACTTCGAGTTTGTGCATTCACCAATTGAGCAGTCGAAGCAATCGTATATTCCGTCACCATTTTCCCGGTCAGCATATAACTTAATGCATCCGGCATAAACAATATCTTATCCGCTGCCTCCAATGCGCTATCATTATTACGGCGTAAAGTATCTAACTGAAAAAGTGAATTAAAATTCATTATCTGAATACCCGTCTTTTCATATACCTTGCTACGGGAGATGCGGGAAAAGAGAGCGTCCGGAGCTCCTACCGTATGAGGGTCACGATATGCATAAGGCTGACGAAGTAAGTTTCCGTCTTTTCCGACACAAACAAAATCCACTCCCCACGTATCAATACCGATAGAAGCAATAGACTCGCCACGGTGAGCCACCAATTTTAATCCTTCAATGACATGACGATATAATGCATAAATATCCCAATAGAAATGCCCGCCCACCTCAATCAAGTGGTTAGGAAAACGATTGATTTCTTCCAGATTCAATCCACCTTCAATAAAAGTACCCAAGATAGTACGGCCGCTCGTTGCGCCCAAGTCGAGTCGACTGCAAAAAAGTTTTGTTTCATGGTATTCTGTCTATATATTTAAAGTATCCATTTACCTACATGGCAAAGATAGACGATTCCTTCCTCATGCTCCTTACACATTTTGATTGAAAGGATATACATTTTGATACAAATACATAAACCAAACTTCCACTGTTTAGCATATTTTTCACTTTTATGCAAAAAAAAAGTATTGTTTTATGCATATTTTCTCCAGAATAATGCATACTTTTGCGCCATTCTTAGAATAATTATACAATGAAGAAGAAAGCAAATCGGTTAGACGCCATCAAAATGATTATCTCAAGCAAGGAGGTAGGCTCGCAGGAAGAACTGCTGCAAGAGCTGAACCGTGAAGGCTTCGAACTGACACAGGCCACCCTCTCCCGCGACTTGAAACAACTGAAAGTAGCCAAAGCTGCCAGTATGAACGGGAAGTACGTATACGTGCTGCCGAACAACATTATGTATAAACGCTCCACCGATCAAGAGTGCCGGCGAAATGTTGCGAAGTAACGGATTCATTTCCTTGCAATTTTCAGGCAACATCGCCGTTATCCGCACCCGCCCGGGTTACGCCAGCAGTATGGCTTACGATATCGACAACAATGAATTCAGCGAAATACTGGGAACCATTGCCGGCGATGATACTATCATGTTGGTGTTGCGTGAAGGAGTTGCGACAAGCAAGATTCGCCAGCTTTTGTCACTCATCATTCCGAACATTGAATAACTATACATATTTATATATAAAAGAAATGGACACTCAACAAATAGATGTTATGGTAGCCGACGCCTCACATGAGGTGTACGTTGACACTATTTTGGAAACTATCAGAAATGCTGCCGCCGTGCGAGGAACGGGAATCGCAGAACGCACACACGAATACGTAGCGACAAAGATGAAAGAAGGTAAAGCAATCATTGCTCTCTGTGGTGACACATTCGCCGGATTCACCTATATCGAATCATGGGGAAACAAGCAATACGTGGCTACCTCCGGTCTGATCGTACATCCCGATTTCCGTGGTTTGGGGCTGGCAAAACGCATCAAACAGGCTTCCTTCCAACTGGCACGCCTCCGTTGGCCGAAAGCTAAGATTTTCAGCTTGACCTCCGGAGCGGCTGTTATGAAAATGAACACCGAACTGGGATACGTCCCTGTCACCTTCAACGAACTGACAGACGACGAATCTTTCTGGAAAGGATGCGAAGGATGTATCAACCATGACATCCTGAAAGCTAAAAACCGTAAGTTCTGCATCTGCACAGCTATGCTGTACGACCCGACAGATCCACGGAACATTAAAAAAGAACAAGAAAGAAATAACATTTAAAAGATACAGCACTATGGAAGAAAAGAAGAAAAAAAGTAGTGGTGGCATTCAGCGGCGGACTGGACACATCGTTCACCGTCATGTACCTCGCTAAAGAAAAAGGTTATGAAGTATATGCAGCTTGTGCCAATACGGGTGGTTTCAGCGAAGAACAACTGAAAACAAACGAAGAAAATGCCTATAAACTGGGAGCGGTAAAATACGTAACGCTGGACGTTACTCAGGAATACTACGAAAAGAGTCTGAAATACATGGTTTTCGGAAATGTGCTGCGTAACGGTACTTATCCTATTTCGGTCAGCTCCGAACGTATCTTCCAGGCATTGGCTATCGCACGTTATGCCAACGAAATCGGTGCGGATGCCATTGCCCACGGTTCTACCGGAGCAGGTAATGACCAGATTCGTTTCGACATGACTTTCCTCGTACTGGCGCCGAACGTAGAAATCATCACACTGACCCGTGATATGGCATTGAGTCGTCAGGAAGAAATTGACTACTTGAACAAACATGGTTTCAGCGCGGACTTCACCAAACTGAAATATTCATATAACGTAGGTCTGTGGGGTACCTCTATTTGTGGTGGTGAAATCCTCGACTCCGCACAAGGGCTACCCGAAACAGCTTACCTGAAACACGTAGAAAAGGAAGGCAGCGAACAACTCCGCCTGACTTTCGAAAAAGGAGAACTGAAAGCTGTCAACGATGAGAAATTCGATGACCCGATCAAAGCGATCCAGAAGGTAGAAGAGATCGGCGCCGCTTACGGTATCGGCCGTGACATGCATGTGGGCGACACAATTATCGGTATCAAAGGCCGCGTAGGTTTCGAAGCCGCCGCCCCGATGCTGATTATCGGTGCTCACCGTTTCCTTGAGAAATACACATTGAGCAAATGGCAGCAGTACTGGAAAGACCAAGTAGCCAACTGGTACGGTATGTTCCTCCACGAAAGCCAATATCTGGAACCAGTTATGCGTGATATCGAAGCGATGTTGCAGGAAAGCCAACGCAACGTAAACGGTACAGCGATTCTCCTTTGTTTCCGCCCGCTTTTCTACCGTAGGTGTAGAATCGGAAGACGACCTTGTGAAAACGAAGTTCGGCAGGCGAAATGCAAAAAGGCTGGACAACAAGATGCGAAAGGAACATCAAGGTTACTTCTCCACTGAGGTATATTATAGCGCAATCATAAAGACGAAGAAATCTAAAAAGCCTATCCCTAACCCATCTCTCATAGAGAGACAGTTGAGGGGATAGAATAATTACTACGAACAGATATGGATAATAATAACAAAAACTAACTTTCGCTCACGCAGCGACAGAATGCTTGCCGGCGTCTGCGGAGGATTGGCCGCTTATTTCGGACTCGACCCTTCACTCGTACGTATCGGCTATGCGTTGACGTTTTTTACCGTATTTGCCGGTATCCCCGTGTACCTTATAATGTGGCTTATTGTTCCCGAGGAAAGAACTTTTATAACAGATAAAAGAATAATAGTATAAACTAACAGATTAAAGTAAGGAATCATCGGCGGAGCCGGATATACGGCAGGTAATTACCTGTTTGCCGATCAATCATCCGGAAAGCGGAAATCGTATTCATCGCTTGACTCAAGTAACGCGGAAACAAAATTACGTACATGAAGTTATTTTTGGCGAAACGGACTCAGTCTTCACCGACGAGTTACCGCTTTGGACAAAGAAATTGACGTGTTATTTCTTCTGTACCGCCCATGGCGACACGAAGAAGTTCATGGTCACAACCTTCCCGAGGAGTTGAAGATTAATCGACCTTTTATGGACTACTGCACGCTTCTCCGGAACATGACTTTTTTACGGTTTGCCGGAATTGAACCGTCGCTACCTGCAAAGCAAAAGCATGTGGCTAAAGAATCGGGTTGCTTTGCACTTTGTATCCCAATTGATTGCTCCCCTCAAGCCAAACATCATTCGGATGCTGAACAATGACATCATGGTGAATGCCATTTGGTTCCACCGGGGCTGGTGTAAAAACCAGGATCAACCAGTCACTTCAGTTGGCGCAATAACAACATGAGTGTTTACAAGGCATTCGAGCACCAGCATGTACGGAAATCAAGCAATCTCTGAAGCAATTGCAGAACAGTTTTGATGCGGATATTGACTTTATCCCTTACCGCGGTGATTTCGCACGTGGTATTTTTGCTACCATCGTAGTAAAAACTAAAGTTACACTGGATGAAATAGTCCGTATGTACGAAGAAGAATATTACGCCAAAGACTCTTTTTCGTGCATATCGTAGAAAAAAGAACATCGACCTAGAAACAAGTAGTGAACACCAACAAATGTCTTCTGCATTTGGAAAAGCACGGTGATAAGCTGCTTATCATCTCCTGCATCGACAACCTGCTGAAAGGTGCCAGTGGTCAGGCGGTGCACAACATGAATCTGATGTTCAATTTAGAAGAAACCGTCGGCTTGCGATTGAAACCCCAGCGCCTTCTAAGTAATTTGTATTTTGTAATTTAGAATTAAAAAATGAACTTATTCGACGTATATCCCTTTTGACATCAACATTGTCAAGGGAAAAGGCTGCCACGTGTGGGACGAGAACGGTACTACGATTTCGATCTCTACGAGGTGGACATGCTGTTATCTCCATCGGTCATGCACATCCGCATTACGTGGAAGTCAGCAACCAGGTTGCCACGTTGGGGTTTATTCCAACTCTGTGATTAACAAGCTAGGAACAGGTTGCTGAACGTCTGGGGAAAAAGTTTGTGGTTATGATGACTTCTCATTGATTTCTGATTGCTGGCGGTGCAGAAGCCAACGAAAATGCTTTGGCAACTTCGCTTCGTTCTACAACGGACGTACACGTGTGGTTTCCTTCAACAAAGGCATTCCACGGACGTACTTCACTTGCCGTGGAAGTGACTGGCAATCCCAAAATCATAGCTCTATTAATGACTGCGGACATGTCGCACCTTCCCGCTGAACGATATTGAAAACGAAAAACGAACTGGCTTAAGGTGATGTTTGCCAGTGATTATCGAAAGGTATTCAAGGTGTGGGTGGTATTCAATTGCCGACAGATAATTCATGCAGGCTTTGCGTAGAAGCTTTGGCCAGCTCATAATACGATATTGGTTCTGGACGAAATTCAAAGCAGTGCCTTGGCCGCGGCGAGTAGGATTCTTCGCTCATCCACAATATAACGGTATCAAGCAAAATATTATCGCGGTAGCCAAGGCATCGGTCGGTTTACTGGCCGGTATTGTCATCGTCGGTTTGGACAGTTTGGGCACTTTCATTGTCACCTGGCATTGCGGACGTAATAGGTCGGGGAGGAGAGTCTGGTTGATGCAGCCAAGGTAGGTGAGTATCTGATGACGGAGTTGAAAAGTTCTGTGGAAGTTTAGGGACGTGGTGATGATCGGTCTTTGTTTGAAGAACCGATAGAACTGCGTGAAGAAACTGTTGAAGAGAACAACATGGTACCGGTGTCAGCATTTTGATACTCACTGCTTCCACCCCTCTGTCAGCATGGAAGAAGCCAATCTCTTTCTCGAACGTTTCAGAGAAAGGAAGTATTAGCATACGGGCTTTTTCTGCAAATGCGCTTTGCTGCCCATAAGACATACAGATCAATAATCAACGAGAAAATCCAGCCCCTGTCATGAGTATTTTCCACCAGGTTAATCATTTTCAACACAACTATCATATACAACTGATATTTCTTAGTTTAACTTTACATTTCTGACAGTTGCCATTATATCTTCTTGAGTTAAAATTTATGTTCGTATTTGCTTACATATAAGTATAATCTACTTTCTTAGGGATTAATAAATATGTTGAACTTTCGTCAAATTTCTACAAATGCCATACAATCACTTGCGAAAGTTGCCAAGCTTGGCAACATAGTCTTTTACACTTATTGCTTTATGAATTGTAGCAAGCACTTGGCCATCTTCAGTAACATAACTTCTGGTCAGCTAAACTTTGCAGGTAGATAAATGCTTTGAACAAAATTTGGCATTTTCACAAAGTTTATATTAGCAAAATCCCATATTTTCATCTTTTCGCTTTACTTGGCTTGGCAATTCAGTCAATTCACCAATACAGATGTGATCTGATTCTCTCACTTATATAAAGGAACTTTCACAATACCGTCTGAGTTCATAAAGGCGCACATACTTGCTTAAGGTGTTTCGGTGATTGTTCTTTCGAAGATCCACATTCAATATGGTGCGCATAAGAGATAATTTTCAGACTTATTTATCAAGCTTCTTTCTTGTTATATTTTTATTTGAAAGCGAAGCCATATTTACAAGGTGATTTGGTAGAATTTAAAGAGATTACAACTTTTTTATATCAGTATAACCAAATTTTTCGTTCAGCTCAGCACAAGCCAATCCTTCAGAAAGGGAAGGCCAAAGGTATATTGAGGCGGTGGCTCTATTTCTCCATCTATACGCATACCCATGTATATTGTCCCCCTCTATAATATTATTTCATGGAGTCCATGATTAAAAGGGAACTTCTTCCGGACCCGATGAGAATTTTGTCAGTAGATAGTTTCTGCATAAGCCCATTCAAAAGTTCATAATCTGAATCTTGAACTCCGGTGTTTCTTTAGCAATACGTAACTTCA
>VOFK01004173.1_pt1 | contig 26509 bp, 46 predicted proteins | sample 5384121 | NCBI WGS metagenome assembly VOFK01 (sample SAMN12384730, study PRJNA508395) | human gut metagenome | isolation source: healthy gut J | host: Homo sapiens | reverse complement strand
TCAGGCGCTACTTCGTTTCAGTTACGTATTGCTGCTGCGATGCCGGTAGCGCGGCTTCCCTTACCGTCCCGCCGCTGCGGCACGCCCAGACGTTTCGGAGCAAGCGGGCGAAAGCGCGAAACACATCGGTATCGAGGGACATAGCGCGCCCGCTCGACCATCACGCAGTGAGGCTCTCGCCGTGGTAGACGTCAAATTTCTCGCTCAGCGCGTGGCCGAAGGGGGCAAAAGAATCCGCTTCTTGCCGCCAAGGCCAGGTCAGGCCGTTGCGAGAAGGAACCGGCCCACATGATCTCGCTCATGGCCGTCTCGTCGTGCGGGTCCTGCACGGCGGCAGGCCGTTGCGGAGGACGACGACTTGCCCTCGGCCAGCCAAATCGGTCAGATCGTTGTCGGTGACAGGGGTTAAAATAGCGCTCCATGGTGTGCATGAGGATGTCGCTCACGCCGCAGGCGACCTGATGGTTCGGCAGCGTCGCGACCAGCAGGGATCGAGAATGGCGAAAACAGGCCGGTTGAGGTCGGTGTTGAGCCGCGCTTCTCGCCCGGACTCGGCGTTCGTCAGCACGGCGGAATCGCTCGTCTCGCTGCCGGCCGCGGAGATCGTGAGCACCACGCCGACCGGCATGGAGCGCGTCAGCACCGCGCGCTTTTTCCAGAACTCCACAGGTCCGTCTCCGGGTTGGCCGCGCCGTGCGCGATGGCCTTGCAGGTGTCGATGACGCTGCCGCCTCCGACCGCCAGAATGAGCTCCGCGCCGAACGAAAGCGCCAGCTTCACGCCCTCGCGGGCCAGTGCCACGCGCGGGTTCGGCTGCACGCCGCCGAGCGTCTGGTAGCTGACGCCCGCTTTCCTCCAGCAGCTGGAATACGCGGTCAAGCAATCCGCTCTTTCTCGCGCTCGAGCCGCCGTAGACGACGAGCACGCGCGAAAGCTTCCGCTTCTTCAGCAGTTCCGGCAGCTTGCTGACGCTGCCTGCGCCGAATACGATCTCGGTGGGTACGTAATATTGAAATGCATGCATGGTTTATCCCGCGACGCAGTCCCGCCTTGACTACGCCTTTCCTTTCTGCGATTTTCTGGGTCAGCGCCTCGAGCGTGCAGCTGAGATTGCTGGTCTCGGCCGAAATGGTGACCATGGCGCGGCCGCCGGTGGGGATCGACTGGTTGATGGTCAGTATATTCGCGCCGCAGTTGGCAAAAATAGCTAATATCTCCGACAGAACGCCGGCCTTGTCTTTGAGCATCATCTGGAAGGTGATGATGCGCCCGGCCATCAGGTTCTGAAACGGGGCGATGGAGTCGCGGTATTTGTAGAAGGCGCTGCGGCTGATGCCGACAGCCTGGGCAGCGACATTGACCTTGTCGGTCTCGCCGGTCTCAAGCATCCGCTTGGCCGCGGCGACCTTCTGGAAGATCTCCCGGCAGGGCGGAGGCTTCGACGATGTAATATTTCGGGCTTTGTTCCATATGATTCACCTCATGTTTGTCCGCAGCAAAAAGCAAGTGTCTATAAATCGACTCCACTATACACTACAAAGCCGCAAAATGCAAGCAAAAAAACCGCAGGAGGTACGGAAAATGAAAAGCCGCAGGATCTGGAGAACGGATTGATCGCGCTGGGCATTCTGGCCGGGGCGTGGGCGTTTGCAGCGCTGCTGCTGCCGGTGCTGTGGCCGTTCCTCATCGGGCTTGCGGTCAGCCTGCTCGCGGAAAAGCCGGTGCGGCTGCTGCAGACGCGGGCGCGGTTTCCCCGCTGGCTGGCGTCTGGCGTGTGCGTGCTGACGCTGTTCGTGCTGCTGTTTGGAGGGGCGTTTTTCCTCTGCCGCCTGCTCTGTACGGAGGCGGCGGATCTGGCCCGGCAGCTGCCGCAGCTGGCCGAGGCTCGCGCCGCCGGTTTTGCGGTTAAAGGATCGGCTGCTCTCGCTTGCGGGAAAAGCTGCCGGATGGGCTCGGCAAGGGGCTGCGCGCGGGGGTGGAGTCGTTTTTCAGAATGGCGCGGGCTTCGGCTCGAAGCTCTATGAGTCGCTGTTTTTTCCTGGGCCTCCGGGTGATCGGGCGACTGCCGGACGCGGTCTTGTTCACGGTCACGGCGGTCTTGTCGAGCTTCATGCTCTCCGGCGAGTTGCCGGCCATCCGCACCTGGCTGCAAAAAGCTGGCCCGCCCGGAATGGCTGGAAAAGCTGCAGCGCCTCGGCGGCCATGTGCGCACGACGCTCGGCGGCTGGCTGCGGGCGCAGCTGAAGCTGATGGGATCACGTTCCTGATCCTGAACGTGGGGCTTCTCGTGCTGCGGGTGCGGTATCCGCTGCTCGCGGCGCTCGTCATCACGGTGGTCGACGCGCTGCCGGTGTTCGGCACGGGGACGATCCTGATCCCGTGGGCGCTCGTGCTGTTTCTGCGCGGGCAGCGGGCAGACGAAGACGGGCGTCGGCCTCGTGGTGCTCTACGGTGCGGCCGCGCTCAGCCGGCGAGGCCCCTCGAGCCGCGGCTCGTCGGCGGCAAGGTGGGGCTCAACCCGGTCTTGACACTGCTGGCGCTTTATACCGGCTACCGGCTGCTCGGCGTGGGCGGGATGATCGTCTTCCCGATCACCGCGATGCTCCTCAAGCAGATCTGGGACCATTCCGGCCTGCAGCCGGAGGGCTGACGCGCGCCGCGCTTGCGCCCGCGTGCGGGGTAGGCGGTATAATAGCCGCAAAGGGAGGTGCGGCAGATGATCCTGGAACAGACGGCTGCGCGGCAGACGAAGCTGCTGTCGCTGCTGCGGCGGGAATTCGGACTGTCGGCGGGGCTAGTCAAGCGGCTCAAATGGCAGAACGCGCTGTTCGTAAACGGGCGCCCGCCCATACCGACTGCCCGGTGCAGCCCGGCGACCGCATGCGCGCGTTGTGCTCGAGGAGCAGACCGAGGGCTTTGATCCCGAACCGATGCCCCTTTCTATCCTCTATGAAGATCCGTATTTCCTCGCCGTGGACAAGCCCGCCGGGATGCTCGTCCATCCCTCGCCGCAGAAGAACAGCGGAACGCTGGCCAACGGCGTCCTGTATCACCTGCAGCAAAGCGCCGCGGGCGCGGGCGTCCACCCCGTGACCAGGCTCGACCGCGATACCTTCGGCGTGGTCCCTGCTGGCAAAAAACGCGAACGTGCACGACCGCTTCTGCCGCCTGCTGCGGGAAAAGCAGCTCGAAAAGACCTATCTGGCTTCCGTCTTTGGCCATCCGCCGCAGGACGCAGGCGAGATCGACCTGCCGGTCTATAAGGTCGGCGGCGGCAGTCTGATCCGCGTCGTGGACGCGCGCGGGCAGCTCACGCTCACGCGCTACCGCGTGCTGGAAACGGCCGGGCAGACCGCCCCTGCTGGAGCTGCACCCCATGACGGCCGCACGCACCAGCTCCGCCTGCACTGCATGGCCTCCGGCTTTCCCATCCTCGGCGACCCGCAGTACACTGGCCCCGAGGCGAAGTCATATTCCGACGCGCACGGCCTGCAGGTTCAGCAGCCCTGCGCGCCCCGGCTCGTCTTCCCGCACCCGATGACGGGGGAGCGGATCGAAATTTGCTCAAACAGACGGTTTTCTTTCAAAAGACTAGGCAGGACCCGATCCTCTGTTATAATATCGTTAAAAGACCGGAGGAACTGCATGGAAAGAAAGAACGCAGTCTACACGATCGCAGAGGAAAGATCGGCAGAGGAAGCCAGGCGGGAGCATGTCCTGCTCGTGGCGCGGAATCTGGCGGCGGGAGCGGCGGCAGCTTTGTTTCTCGCGTCGTTCGCGCTGGCGGATATCCATAAGCTGCTGCGCGCCATCGCCTATTTCTGCGGCGCGGGGGCCTATGTTGCGGAGATTCTGATCCTGACGGACGGCTTTCGCCGCAAGGTGCCGCAGAAGGAGCTGTTCATGGCCTATTGCTTTGGCCCGCTGTACATCCTGCTCGGCCTGAGCTATCTGCTCGAAGCATAAAAAAACGGAGAAGCACACAGCTTCTCCGTTATTTTTTCAGCTGCGCCAGCAGCGCGCGGCAGCCGGATTCGATGTCGCGCCAGGCTGCGTCAAAATCGCGCGTGTACCACGGGTCGGCGACGTCGTGCGGCTGCCCGGTGTAGTGCAGCAGCAGCTGCAGCTTCCCGTCGGGTCGCCGCCGCAGATGCGGCGCATGTTGGCAAAGATTCCGGCTGTCCATGCCGATGAGCAGGTCGTATGCGTCGTAGTCCGCGCGCGTCATCTGCCGGGCCCGGTGGTCGTCAAACGGGACGCCGTGGCTGCGCAGCTGCCGCTGCGCGGGCGGATAGATCGGGCTGCCAAGCTCCTCCCGGCTGGTCGCGGCTGACGCGATCCGAACCTCCGCCGCGCACCCCGCCTTCCGCACCAGATCCTTCAGAATAAACTCCGCCATCGGACTGCGGCAGATATTGCCGTGGCAAATAAACAAAATCTTTACCATCTTGGTTTTTCCTCGATTATCTTGGTATTTCGTTACTTCTTCGTAGTTTTTTAAATTAACAGAATATGTTTTCTTGGCATATTGTGGCGTATCATGGTACCTCGTATCCGGCGAAAGTAGTACAAAAGTAGTAAATTGCGTCCATATACTGGATTTTACTACCGAAAGTGGCCTTAAACCGCGCGTGTGGCATATAAACAATATCCCATGGCAGAGTAAGCAGGAAACAGACTGGTGTATCAAGGCGTTTTCGAGCAACAGCTTGGGAAATCAGCCGATTGCCTGCACCCTGACCCGCTGTATGTGGTTTTTTGCAGCCAGTTGCTCCGAGCACACGCGAACAACTTCATCACGTGCATCTTCAAATTTGATGTGCGTATAAGTGTTCATCGTAATACTGATATCGGAGTGTCCCATCAGGTATTGCAGCGTTTTCGGGTTCATGCCGCTCTTTGCCATATTGGAGCAAAATGTATGCCGGCACACATGGGGCGTGATTTTGGGAAGCTGAACCTTGTAAGTCCGATTATACTTTTCCAGTGCATAATGAAAATATTTTTCCCAGTGAAGCGCCACTTTCGGCTTCCGTTTTTGTCCAAAAACAAAAAACCTGTTTTTCCGCCTACAAACGGTTCGATTTTTGGTTTTGGCCTTCCGGCAATGATCCTGGAAAAGCAATCGTAGACCTCGTCAGTCATCGGAATATCACGGATACCACTCTCTGTCTTTGGATCTTCGATAATGTACTCCATCTGCGTTGTGCGCTGCAGCTGATGATCAATGTGGATCACGCGGGCGCGTAAATCGACATCGTTGAGTGTCAGGCCGGCAAATTCGGAAATGCGCAATCCGGTTTTGAATAGAATGCACATACCGTCGTAATACTGCGAGTAATGCTTATCATTCCGGATGAAATCCAAAAAGTGCGTTCATCTTTTCGTGATATCGCTTCTCTGGTCACGCTGTCATCAACGATCACACTGGCCAACTCAAAATCAAATGGATTTTTACGAAGCAGGTCGTCATCAACGGCCATCTGGAATGCTGGGCGCAGGACACCGCGAATGGAGTGAATGCTGCTATAGCTCTTGCCGCCTTTTTGCAGATCAATCAGCCATACTTTTGCATCGGATTGCTTCACGCGATCAATGCGGATTCCGGAAAACGAATCTTTTTCCAGATAATTCAGAACGGTTTTATAGCCAGCCCTGGTGCTTGCTCTGACGCCGGTTTTGGTGCGTAGATACTTTTGAACCAGTTCCATGACAGTCATATCGCTGCCGCGAGGGGATATTTTATCCTCGAGATCCCGTATGATTTTCGGTTCCAATTCCCGAAGCGCAGGACCGTCCCGCTTGCCGGCAGGCAGTCTGTCAGTCGGCTCTAGCCGCCAGCTATATACAAATTGCGGCTGACCGTTAATATCCCGATATTTGAATACATAACGGCCATCCTTGCGTTGGCTCTCTCCATTGCGAAGAATACGATTTCTTTGATCCCGTCTTTTTTCGCTCATGTTCCATGCTCCTTTCCTCATGAAAAAGAGCCTCGGCACGATATACAAACAGTATATCATGTCAGAGGCTTCTTTCCTAGCCGCCGGAGACACTATAATTTAAAAGATGTTTGTCAAATGGAAGAGATGCGGTCAAGAAATGCTTCAAATTTTTTTCGCTTGATCAGAGTCTTTACACCATTTTGTATGATGAAATCCGACGTCTGGTTTTCTTCGACAATTTTACGCATTCGCTTTTCGCCATATTGAAGTAGGCGACAGCCTCATCAATCGTCAGACAGTATTTGTCTTTGATCAAAACCTGTGGTATTGACATTGTATTAACCATCCTTTTTCAGTTTTACGATAACTAAATAAGAAAAAACTCTTTGGCGAATGCGTATAATTTTGCCAGTTCGTCCACTGCCTGCTGCCGGATTCTCTGTGCTGTCCGTACCGTCATGTGCATAACCTTTGCAACGTCTGTCCACACATACGACTCAAAGTAGTATAGCCGGAGCACTCTGCCTTGGCGCTCATCCAGTAATCCAATATAATGCTGGAGTCGGTCATGCTCCCGCCAGAGGTTCACATAGGCAGACGCAAGTTCGCCCAGCGCCTCAGCATTCATCCGTTCAGCCGTTTGCTTTATAGGAGAACGCAACGTCCGGAACAGCTTTTGAACTGGTCACTTTTTCGCTGCTCGTCAAAGCTGGCAGGGACATTGCTTCAATCATCTCTGAGTCAGATACCTGTGGTATATGCTGAAGCTCATACCGCATGAGTTCAATTTGCCGCAGCCGATGTGAAGAATTCTCAAGGAGTTCCAGAACGTAGCTTTTGCATGTAATGGGTAGTGTTCCTCCCATCCGTGCAAAATCAAAATGGAAAGCAAAAACAGATGTTTCCGCGCACCAACACGCAAAACATCTGTTTCCGTAACTTTCTATGATAAGATTATCACAGAACAGCGCGACATTACAAGAGCCAAAGCAGAGCGAATCTGTGAAAAATGTGCGACAAAACTGCGACATATATGGATGTGATGATGACACATCATGAATTTCTTACTTTCTCGTTTTTTCTCGATTTATGGCTGTGCAGATTCAGGATCACAATCGCAGACAAAACCAGCATAATTCCGGCAATAGAGACAACGCTTAATGGTTCATGGAAAACAAGAAACCCAATCGTCGCTTCTGCTACCAGCTCGATCGATACAAGGATGCTCGCTTTCCCTGCATCCATTTTTGACAGCCCAATCGAATAGAGCGTATATGGGCAGAACGCCGCGATCAGTCCTGTCCCGAGCATCCACCACAGAATGTTGCTGTCCTGCCGCACTGCGCTGCCGAACATGTTCCAGTCAACCATCACCGCGCTGCCGAGCGTACAGAACAGAAAGCTGTAGAGCGTCAGTGTCAGCGCGGAGTATCCCCTCTGCATGGCAAGCTTCCCAAAGATAGAGTAGAGCGAATAGAAAAAGCCTGCTCCGAGGCAGCACAAAAAGCCTTTGAAAGACAACGGCTGCCCCCCTCCGATACCTGCCACTAGAATATACCCGACGAACGCAAGTACGAGCGCCACCAACTTCTTCTTTGTGATCGGATCGTGAAAGATCAGCGCACTCAGCAGCACGACAAAGATCGGTGCCGTGTACAGCAGCACCGTTGCCACCGCGAGACTTGTCAATTCCAATCCCCTGAAATAGCACGCCGAAAAAAACAGCACGCTCACGATCCCAGAGCCGAGAAAGCACCACAGATCCCGCAGATGCACAACGAGCAGCGCACGCGCAAACAGCGCGACCGGGATGACCGTCGCCAGAAACGAAATGCTCACGCGCACAAATGTGATCTCAAACGGCCCAAATCCGGCCGCCTTCAAGTGACGGGAGAAAAGGCCTAACGTCCCCCACAGAATACCGGCCAGCAGAACAACGGCCGGTGCGTATCCTTTTTTCATCTTGTTTCTGCCGCTGCTCCTTCTTGATCCAGCTTTTTGAAGCTCTGTCTCCAGCACCTCCGTCAACTCCTCGGCCGTCCCTTCTCCATAAAGTGACTCGGACGGCTCATAGTACATTGCTTCGTAGGCATAATGAGAACAAATATAACTCTGTGAAGACCCACCGGTGAGGCAAGAGAGCATGGTCATTGCAAACGGCGACGTTTTTTTTCACTGCAAGCCCGACCTCGACGAAGACCTCCGCCGCAACCGATGCAATGGCCATCCCGCCCAACTGCACAACATGCAGTTCGATTGGCGTATTCGTCGCAAGCACGGCTTCCGTGCCGTACTTTTCTGCATCACGCGCGTAAACCAGCATGATCTCTGTGCCGATTTTCGTGCATTCTGCAGAACGGCAGTCCGCTTCCGGCGCATGGCGGCACACAAGCGTCTCATAGTCCATTACGCGAGCCTTCTCCGCAGTTTCCTTTGCTTCGGCATACGGTGGGATCCTGCACATATGAGAAGGGGCATACCAAATCCCGCTTCGCCGCGAGCGGCGTCCGCACCGGATGGAACGTCAGTCCCTTCAGTACCCGGACGGCTTCACCGCCGATGGTGCTTCCAAAGCGCTCCGCCTCGCGATAGCTCTGCTCATGCCTGTAGTAGCGGCTCGACTGATTTCCGGAGCAACCCTGCATAAACCCAAATACCGCACCGGGATAGAATACCTTTCCGACGCCGACAAGAAGAACTATTTTGACGTGGACAGGTACTTGACTGCCCTGCGCCGGAAACGGCAGCGGGTGGTGTCGCAGGAGGAAACCTTTGACCTCTACGACATAGACCTGTCGGATGAAGATATGGCCGCCGTAGACGAATGACCGGCGGCTTTCCCTTTTCAACAAATCATATCAAACTGAAATTATGGAGGTAAATTTATGGAATTTTTCAATAGCGCAGTTACTACTTTGCAGACCATCGTTGTCGGGCCTCGGCGGTGCCCTGTGTGTTTGGGGCGGTATCAACCTTTTGGAAGGTTACGGCCAGGATAACCCTGCCAGCAAGTCGCAGGGCATCAAGCAGCTTGTCGCGGGCGGTGGTGTTGCCCTGATCGGCGTCACTCTTGGTTCCCCTGCTGTCTGGTCTGCTGGGCTGATCGTCCCGGCTGTCCGCCAACCAACCCAACCATAACTGTTAAATCCTGAAACCGCCGCGCTCTCCCGGTTCCATGCGGGAGGGCGCGGCAAAGGGAGGTGAACCCACATGATAGGCGAACTCATAGGGGATTGGATCAAAGGCATTTTAATCGACGGCATCACGGGCAACCTCTCCGGCCTGTTCGAGCACGGTCAATACGAAAGTCGGGCGAAATCGCTTCGGATGTCGGCCTACCCCGCAGGCGTGGAACAGCGGCATCTTCAATATGCTGCGTAATCCCTTCGGACACGGTGATCGTCCCCCATTGCAGCGGCTATCCTTGCCCTTGTGATGTGCCATGAGCTTATCCAGATGATCCGAAAAGAACAATATGCACGACTTTGACACCTCCATGTTCTTCCGTTGGATTTTCAAGTCTGCTTTTTGCCATTCTCATTGTCAGCAACACATGGAATATCGTCATGGGCGTTTTCGATGCCACCCAAGCCGTCGTCAACCAGAGCGCCGGGGTGATTATCGGGGAAACCAGCATTGACTTTGACACCCTTTGGCCCCGACCTTTGAAACACAACTGGAAGCTATGGACATCGGGCCGCTGCTGGGCCTGTGGTTCCAGACCCTTGTTGTTGTGGGGCTGACGATGAACATTCTTTCCATCTGTATTTTCCTTGTGACCTACGGCAGAATGATTGAGATTTATGCCGTGACCGCGCTGGGGCCGATTCCCCTTGCCACGCTGGGCAATGCGGAGTGGCGCGGCGTCGGCCAGAACTACTTGAAATCCCTGTTGGCGCTGGGCTTCCAAGCCTTTTTGATTATGGTGGTTGTCGGCATCTATGCGGTGCTGATCCAGCAAATCGGACAGGCAGCGGATATATCCGGGGCCATTTGGGGCTGTATGGGCTACACGGTTCTGCTCTGCTTCTGTCTGTTCAAGACCGGCAGCATATCGAAAGCCGTCTTTTTACTGCACATTAACAGACAGGAGGACTAACCAACCATCGAGGAAGTACAAAAGAAACGATACCACATCATTTACGCCGATCCGCCGTGGCGGTATGAGTGCAAGAAAACAGGTGCGGCGGAACATCACTATCCCACCATGAGCATTGACGAGCTGTGCGCCCTGCCGGTGGAAACGCTGGCGGAAAAAAGGACTGTCTGCTGTTTTTGTGGGCCACATTCCCGCAGCTCCCGGAAGCCCTGCGCCTGATCTGGGCATGGGGCTTTAGTTCAAAACAGTGGCCTTTGTCTGGTTGAAGCTCAACAAGAAAAGGCCCACATGGTTTTATGGGCTGGGGCTACTGGACGAGAGGCAATGCGGAAATCTGCCTGCTTGCCAAACGAGGCAAACCCAAGCGCCGCAGCGCCGGTGTCCATCAGTTTATTATTTCCCCTGTGGAGGAACACAGCAAAAAGCCGGACGTGACCCGTGACAAAATCATTGAGCTGGCGGGCGACCTGCCCCGCGTGGAGCTGTTTGCCAGACAGAAAGCGCCCGGCTGGGACGTTTGGGGAAACGAGGTGGACAGTGATCTTTCCCTGACCCCACAAGAAACATGTATCAAAAACGAGGTGATTTGAATGGCTTATGTGACCGTGCCAAAGCGATTTGACCCGGTAAAATCCAAGATTGTGTTTGGCCTTACCAAACGGCAACTGATCTGCTTTTGGCGGTGCGCTTCTCGTAGGCGTCCCGCTTTATTTTTTGCCCGGGGCCGGGTGACTGGCAGTGCGGCGGCCCCTGATTATGGTGTTCGCCATGCTGCCGGGCTTCCTGCTGGCCCTGTATGAGCAGCCACGGCCAGCCCCCTTGAAGTGGTGGTATGGCAGATCGTCCAGTGCTGCTTCATCCAGCCCAAGGAAAGGCCATACCAAACCGACAACGCCGCCTATACTGCCCTTATGCGGCAGCACCAAATGGAAAAGGAGGTAAATGCGATTGTCCGAAAAGCAAAGAAACGAGCCGCCTGTAAAGCTCACCCGCGCCGAAAAAAGCGGGAAATACAGGCCATCATCCACAAATATAAGGGCGACGGAAAAGCCCATTCTGCACAGGCCAGCATCCCGTATCAGGCCATGTACCCGGACGGGATTTGTAAGGTGACGGCCAACACGTTCAGCAAGTGCATCGAGTTTGCCGACATCAGCTATCAGCTTGCACAGGCCGACACCAAGACGGCTATTTTGAAAACCTGTGCGATCTCTACAACTATCTGGACGCCTCGATCCACGTCCAGCTTTCCTTTGTCAACCGCAAGACCGACCCCGAGCAGTACGCTAAGAGCTTTGAGATCAAGGCGCAGGGGGACGACTTCGACGACATCCGGGCGAGTATTCCGGCATCCTGCAAGACCAGCTTGTGCGGGGCAACAACGGCCTCACCAAGCGAAAGTTCCTCACATTCACCATTGAGGCCGACAACCTGAAAATGGCCCGCGCCCGTCTTACCCGTATTGAAACCGACCTGCTGGGCTATTTCAAGACGATGGGGGCCGTGGCTCATGTGCTGGACGCCAAGGAACGTCTGGAAGTGCTGCATGGGGTACTCCACCCCGACGCCGAGCCGTTTCAATTTGAATGGAAATGGCTGGCACCCGTCCGGCCTCTCCACCAAAGATTTTATTGCCCCGTCCTCGTTCCGCTTCGGCAATTCCCGGATGTTCGGGCTGGGCGGCAAGTATGGGGCCGTGAGCTTCCTTAAACATCCTGTCCCGGAGCTGTCGGACGAAATGCTGGCCGACTTCCTCAACACGGAAAAACGGCATTGTCGTCAATCTTCATGTGCAGGCCATCGACCAGAGCGAGGCCATCAAGACGGTTAAGCGCAAGATCACCGACCTTGACGCCATGAAGATACAGGAACAGAAACGAGCTGTCCGCAGCGGCTATGACATGGACATCCTGCCCAGCGACCTGCCACCTACGGACAGGACGCCAAGGAGCTTTTTGAAAACCCTGCAAAGCCGAAATGAACGAATGTTCCAGATCACCTTCTGGTGATGAACACCGCTGATACCCGGCAGAAGTTGGAGAACGATGTAATTTTTGGGCCGCAGGCGTGGCGCAGAAATACAACTGTTCCCTTGTCCGTCTGACTACCAGCAGGAACAGGGTCTTATGAGCAGCCTGCCGCTGGGGCCAACCACATCAAAATCGAGCGTTCCTTGACGACTTCCAGCGTGGCCGTGTTCGTGCCTTTCGTGACGCAGGAGCTCTTCATGGGCGGGGACGCCATGTATTACGGCGTCAATGCCAAGACCGGAAACATGATTATGCTGGACAGAAAACGGGCGCGGTGTCCCAATGGATTGAAGCTGGGTACTCCCGGTTCCGGCAAATCCATGAGCTGTAAATCCGAGATTGTCAGCGTGTTCCTCTGTACGCCGGACGATGTATATCTGCGATCCAGAGGCGGAATATTATCCCCTTGTGAAGCGGCTCCACGGCCAAGTGGTGTGAAACTGTCGCCTACCAGCAAATCCTATGTGAACCCACTGGACATCAACCTGAATTACAGTGAGGACGAAAACCCGCTGGCGCTGAAATGCGACTTTCGTGCTGTCGTTCTGTGAGCTTGTCATGGGCGGTAAGAACGGGCTGGAAGCCATCGAAAAGACGGTCATTGACCGTGCTGTGCAGGTAATCTACCGGCCCTATCTGGCAGACCCCAAGCCGGAGAATATGCCGATCCTGTCCGACCTGCATCAAAGCCCTGTTAGACCAGCATATCCCGGAGGCTGACCGTGTGGCGCAGGCACTTGACCTGTATGTAAACGGTTCCCTGAACGTCTTTAACCACCGCACCAACGTCAACATCGAAAACCGCATTGTGGCCTTTGATATCAAGGAGCTGGGAAAACAACTGAAGAAGCTCGGTATGCTCATTGTCCAAGACCAGATTTGGGGCCGCGTGACCCAAAAAACCGCAGCCAAGGCAAGGCGACGTGGTACTTCTGCGACGAGTTCCATTTGCTTTTGCGAGAGGAACAGACGGCGGCTTTCTCCTGCGAGATTTGGAAGCGTTTCAGAAAATGGGGAGGCGTCCCCACCGGGGCCACCCAGAACGTCAAGGACTTACTTTCTTCCCCGGAGATCGAAAACATTCTGGAAAACAGTGACTTCATTTGCCTGCTCAATACAGGCGTCCGGCGACCGGCATATCCCTTGCGGAGCGATTGAACCTATCCCCCCAGCAATTACGGTATGTGGAAAATTCCGAACCCGGCGAGGGGCTTTTGATCTATGAGAATGTGATCCTGCCGTTCCGAACCCCATCCCGCAGCGCAGCCAGCTCTACAAGATTATGACGACCCGGTTAGGAGAGGGGAAACGGTATGACAGACAAGCTGTCAAAGGAGGTGACCGCCATGAAGTCCTTAAAACCCCGTGATAAGGTGACGCAGCACATGACCCGCGACGGCCTGACGCTGGACAACCAGACCACCGGCGAGAGCATCAACATTTCCAGCCGGGAGGCCGAACAGGACTATTCCGCTGAGCCGGGCGGCACCGCTGAAAAGGTGCTGGAACGTGCCGGGGACATCCGCGACCGCCGCAAGGCAAAACGGGCGGCCAAGGGACGCCGGGGGACGTGGTGACGGAGGCAGGCGAAGCCCTGCACCGGCCATCTTCCCGGCTGCAATTTACCGCCGAGGAACGGGCTGACCCCAGCTTTCCAAGTACATCCACAAGGCGGATAAGCGAGGCGGATAAGCTGGACGCAGCCAAAGAAGTGCTGCCGAAAAAGCGTGTTGTCACCACCGAAACCGTCTACGACGAGGCATCCGGCAGGGGCCAAAACCAAGCTGCGCTTTGACAAGGTGGAGAAGCCCGCGCCCCCAGCTAAAGCCCAACCCCATGAGCCGCCCGGTTCAGGAAGCCGGGCTGTTCGTCCACGGCAAAATCCACGAAGTCGAGCATGAAAACGTGGGCGTGGAGGGCGGCCACAAGGGGGAGGAACTTGCGGAACGGCAGGCGGGCAAGGCCATCCGCAGCGGCATCCGGCGCCATAAGCTCAAACCCTACCGGGCCGCAGCCAAGGCGGAACGGAAATCCATTGCCGCCAACGCCGAGTACATCTACCAGAAATCCTTGCGGGATAACCCGGAACTGGCGCAGGCGGTGAGCAACCCCGTGTCCCGGTTCTGGCAGAAACAGAAAATCAAACGGGACTATGCCAAGGCAGCGCGGGCCGCAGGCCAGACGGCACAGGGCGCGGCCAGCACCGCCAAGACCGCAGCCGCAGCAGCCAAAAAAGCCGCCCAAAAAAGTGAAAAGGCCGCGTCCTTTGTGGCCCGCCACTGGAAAGGGGCGCTGCTGATCGGCGGCGTGGGCCTCATGCTCCTGCTGATTATGGGCGGCCTGCAATCCTGCACCGCCATGTTTGGCGGCACCGGGACGGGGCTTGCGGCTACGTCCTATCTGTCCGAGGATGCGGATATGCTGGGGGCCGAAGCCGCCTACGCGGAGTTGGAGGCCGACTTGCAGCATGAGCTTGACAACTACGAAAGCCTGCACCCCGGCTATGACGAGTACCGCTATGATCTGGACGAGATCGGCCATGACCCCTATGTGCTGACCTCTATCCTGTCGGCGCTTCACGGCGGGGGGCCTACGCTGGATGAAGTACAGGGCGACCTTGACCGGCTGTTTGGGCTGCAATACACCCTGACGCAGACCATTGAAACGGAAACCCGCTACCGCACCGAAACGAGGACGGACAGCGAGGGCAACACCTACACCGTGGAAGTGCCCTACACCTACTACATTTGCAACGTGAAGCTGGTAAACAACGACCTGTCCCACCTGCCTGTTTCCATTATGAACGAGGAACAGTTGAGCTTCTACGCCGCCTATATGCAGACGTTAGGCAACCGACCCGACCTGTTCCCCTCTGGCAGCTACCCCAACGCTTCCACCGTCAAGGAGCCGACCTACTATGAAATTCCCCCGGAGGCTTTGGAGGATGAAACCTTTGCGGCTATGATTGCGGAGGCGGATAAATATGTGGGCTATCCCTATGTGTGGGGCGGCAGCTCACCCAGCACCAGCTTTGATTGCAGCGGGTTTATTTCGTGGGTAATCAATCATTCCGGCTGGAACGTGGGCCGCCTGACGGCGCAGGGCCTTTACAACATCTGCACCCCTGTCACGGCGGATCAGGCCAAGCCCGGCGACCTTGTGTTTTTCGTCGGCACCTACGACACCCCCGGCGTGTCCCATGTGGGGCTGTATGTGGGTAATTTCTGTCATGTTGCATTGCGGCGATCCCATCAGTTACACGAACCTTAATTCAAGCTACTGGCAGCAACATCTTTATTGTTATGGGCGTCTACCCTGACGCCAGAAAGGAGTTTTAGACTATGGCAACCAACAAACTTGACCGTATCGAACGGGATATTGAGAAAACCAAAACCAAGATCGCGGAGCTGCAAAAGCAGCTTCGGGAGCTGGAAGCGGCCAAAACCGAACAGGAAAATTTGCAGATCGTCCCAGCTTGTGCGCGGCCTGAACATGACGCCGGAGGAATTTGCCGCCTTTGTGCGCGGCGGCGCTTTGCAGGCACCCCCAGCCCCGCAGCCGGATTTTGAACAGGAGGACAACGCCGATGAAGAATAAGAAAATCATCCGTACCTTTGCCGTGACGCTGGCCGCCGTGCTGTGCCTCACGGCCTTTTCCACCACCGCATTTGCCGGTGGCACTGACCCTGACCCGCAGCCTTTGCCGGAAACCACCGGGGAACCCTTGCCGGAGGAAACCGAGGAACCCACCACCGGGGGATCGAGATGGAGCCGGAGGGCGTACCCGTCACCCCGGAGGGCAATGCCGCACTGGTGGATGATTTCTACGGCGATAAACAGCTTATCACCGTTACCACCAAGGCAGGCAACTATTTTTATATCCTGATCGACCGGGCCAACGAGGACAAGGAAACATCCGTCCATTTCCTCAACCAAGTGGACGACGCCGACCTGCAAGCACTGTTGGAGGACGGCGAGGCGGAGCCGGAGGTTTGCACCTGTGCGGAGAAATGTGAGGCCGGGGCTGTCAACACCGCCTGCCCGGTCTGCAAAAATAACCTGACCGCCTGCGTGGGCGCAGCGCCGGAGGCCGAGGAACCGGCAGAAACCACCGAGCCGGAAGAAGAAGCCGGAAACAGCATGGGCGGTTTGATTGTGTTCCTTGTGGTGCTGCTCATTGGCGGCGGCGCGGCCCTTTACTTCTTCAAGTTTAAGAAGCCCAAGGCCGACGTGAAAGGCAGCGACGATCTGGACGAATACGACTTCGGGGAGGACGAGGACGACGACGAGGACGAACCGGCCCCGGAGGTGGACGACAACACCGGCGAGGTGGAGGCCAGACCGTTAGACGACTATCTGCTGGATGAAGATGAACCGAAAAAGGAGGATGAAGAATGAGTTATCAGCTTGTAATTGCAGAGAAGCCGAGCGTCGCCCGCAGCATTGCGGGCGTGATCGGAGCCAACAAGAAACAGGACGGCTACATGGAGGGGAACGGCTATCTGGTGAGCTGGTGTATCGGCCACCTTGTTTCCCTTGCCGACGCCGGGGCCTACGATCCCCGCTATAAGAAATGGGCCTATGACGATTTGCCGATTTTGCCGCAGGAATGGCAGTACATCATCCCGGACGAGAAGAAAAAAGCAGTTTGACATCCTGCGTTCTTTGATGGAGCGCCCCGACGTGGACGGCCTTGTGTGCGCCACCGACGCCGGACGCGAGGGAGAGTTGATTTTCCGTTTCGTCTATCAGATGGCGGGCTGCAAAAAGCCGTTCAAGCGGCTTTGATTTCCAGCATGGAGGACGCCGCGATCCGCGAGGGCTTTGCCCACCTGAAACCGGGGGCCGACTACGACGACCTGTATCAATCGGCCCTGTGCCGGGCGCAGGCCGATTGGCTGGTGGGGGATTAACGCCACCCGGCTTTTCTCCATCCTCTACCACAAAACCCTCGACCGTGGGGCCGGGTACAGACACCGACCCTGAAAATGCTGGTTGACCGGGAGGCCAAGATCAGCGATTTCAAGAAAGAGAAATATCACGTTGTCCATATCGCGGCGGGCGGCATGGAGGCGGCCAGCGACCGCTTTTCCCAGTGCTGCCGACGCCGACGCCACCAAGACGGCCTGTGCAGGAGCGCAGGCCGTTTGTGTATCGGTGAAGCGTGAGAAAAAGACGGAGCAGCCGCCCCGCCTTTACGACCTCACCACCTTGCAGCGGGAGGCCAACCGCCTGTTTGGATTTACAGCCAAGCAGACCCTTGACTACGCCCAACAGCTTTATGAAAAGAAGCTGCTGACCTATCCCCGTACCGACAGCCAGTACCTTACCGACGATATGCAGCCTGCGGCGGAAAGCATCGTGTCCGGCCTGTGGCCGCTGCTTCCTTTTGCGGCGGGCCTTGACATTGCCCCTCAGTTTGGACGGGTGCTGAACAGCAAAAAGGTGAGCGACCACCACGCCATCATCCCCACAATGGAATTTGTGCAGAAAGGCTTTGACGGACTGACCGAGGGCGAAAAGAAACTGCTGTCCCTTGTCTGCTGCAAGCTGCTGTGTGCCGTGGCCGCGCCCCATGTGTATGAGGCTGTCACCGCCACATTCACCTGCGCCGGGAACGAGTTCACCGCCAAAGGCAAAACCATCCTGACGCCCGGCTGGAAAGAGATTGACCGCCGTTTCAAAGCGTCGTTCAAGACCGACGCCGACGAGGACGCGCCGGAGCTGGCGCGGGAGCTGCCGGAGATCACCGAGGGCCAGACCTTTGACAAGGTGGAGGCCTCCGTCACCGAGCATTTCACCACGCCCCCGAAGCCCTACACCGAAGATACGCTTCTGTCGGCTATGGAACGGGCCGGGGCCGAGGATATGCCGGAGGACGCCGAGCGGCAGGGATTGGGAACCCCGGCCACCCGCGCTTCCATCTTAGAAAAGCTGGTACAGATGGGATTTGTGGAACGGAAAGGCAAGCAGCTTCTTCCCACCAAGGACGGCCACAACCTTGCCTGCGTCCTGCCGGATGTGCTGACCTCTCCCCAGCTCACCGCCGAATGGGAAACCAAGCTGACGGCCATTGCCAAGGGCGAGGCTGACCCGGACGGCTTCATGGCTGGCATTGAGGAAATGACGCGGGGCCTGATTTCCGGCTATTCGCAGATCAGCGAGGACGCGCAGAAATTGTTTCAGAAAGAGCGCGTGGCGATTGGCAAGTGTCCCCGCTGCGGCGAAAAAGCGTCTACGAGGGCAAGAAAGAACTACTACTGCGGAAACCGGGCCTGCCAGTTTGTCATGTGGAAGAATGACCGATTTTTTGAGGAACGGGGCAAGGCGTTCACGCCGAAAATCGCCGCCGCGCTGCTCAAAGACGGAAAGGCAAAGGTAAAGGGCCTGCGCTCCATGAAAACCGGGAAAACCTACGACGGGACGGTGCTTTTGGCCGATACCGGCGGGAAATACCCGTCAACTATCCTATTGAACGGAGGGACAAAAACTAAAAAAGCAGCAAGCATAGGAAGTGTAGCCACACTTCCGATAAATCCCTGACCCGGCCACCCCCTGCCGGGCCGGGGATTTTGCTTGTTGGGGAAATCCCCAAACCCCTGTTCCCGTCCAGCAAGCTTTTTACAATTCATCTATTCCCAAAGGCAGCCGGTCATAGTATAATAGAGCCAACGACAAATATACTTTTAGGGGGATATAGCAATATGAAAAGCAATAGATACTTAACTATTGGCTTATTAACAGGATTTATTGTCGGTGGTTGCGTAGGTGTGTTGGCATGGGCGTTTTTGCAAAATCTTTTCGCTATTCCTATTTGTGCAGGTATCGGAATGTTGATTGGAATTGTTATAGGTACATTGATTGATTATGAAAAAAATAATCATCAAGAGAAATAGAAAAAATGTATAATGCCTTAAAGGGAAAAAGTGAAATTGTGCTATCCATCATCGGGCCAACCTGACCCGAACTTTCAAAACTGAATACCAGCCGCCCACCGGCGGCACCACTGAGCAGGAAATCTTTCAAAGGTTTCCTGCTTTTCTTATGCCATTTTTCAGAAAGGAGGGCTGCCGATGGCAAGTCTTAGGGACATGGTATCAGAGTATCAAGACGACCTGCGAAACGGCATTGCATGGCTGGCGTTCTGGCGCGAGGGCCGGAGCTGGCAGGCGGAGGCGTTTCACCTTGATCTGGACGACACCCTTTATCCAGAGGACAGGGCGCGGCTTGCAGAGATACAGGCCGCTGACCCACAGGCCGTTGTGGTAAACGGCTACTATTCCGGCTATCTGGGCGAGGAAATGAACGTTTCGGAGCTGGCTGCCGGAGTACGCCACCATTACGACAACGGCCTGAACAATATTGCCCCATTCATAGAGGCCCACAGCGACGAACTGCCGCCGGATGTGTTGGAGGCGGTGCGGGAAAAAAGCCCATGCTGCCGGACTGCCTTTCTATGAGCGCCCCTACCGTGGGGACGACATCGACCCGTACACCTATGACGGCCACATGAGCATTGAGGACTACGAGTTGATGCAGAAATTGATGGAGCAAGACCGAGAAAGGAGGGAACCCGTGAGCGAAGTATTTTCTATCCTACTTCACAACCGCCAGCTTTATGAGCAAGGCAAAGAGGGCCTTTGGCTTTCTTTGCCGACCACAACCGAAAAAGCTACAAGAAGCCCCTGCGGGAAATCGGCATCAGCGCCGACAATCCGCAGGACTTTTTCTTGTACGACTATCGAAGCCCGCAGGAGCGCCCGATTAAGCTGCCCCGCGATTTGGTGCTGTCTGCCGACGTGGACGAACTGAATTTCCTTGCCGCAAGGCTGGAAAAGCTGGACGCCGCCGAGCTTGCGGAGCTGAACGCTGCCCTGCAAAATCCAAAGGGCGGCTTTGAAAATATCGGGCAGATCATCGACTACGCCGACAACGTGGACTACTTTGTGCATCTGCCGGATGTGCAATCCCCCGGCCAGTTGGGGGACTATTACCTGAACCGTTCCGGCATGGTGGATATGCCGGAGGAATGGAAAGCCGGGATTGACGTGGCCCGGTTCGGGGGAGCATATCGCCCGGCAGGAACAGGGCGCGTTTACGCCTTATGGCTATCTGGTGCGAAGCGGCGACGAATGGCAGCGCGTCCATGAGGGACAGCCGGTGCCGGAGGAATACCGGGTGATGGCCTTCCTGCGCCGGAAATTCTGCGGGAAGCTGTGCAGGCCCGGCAGGAAACCGCCCCCACCGCCGAGGCCCCGGCCCAGCCGCAGGTGATCCCCATTATCTTAAACAGCAAGAACAGCGCCGACCGCATGAAAGAGATTACCGACAAACTGGAAACCGGCATCATGGATTTGTTTGAAAGTGACCGCTTCCAAGCCTACCTTGACACAATGGCCCGCTTCCACAATTACAGCTTCAACAACACCATTCTCATTGCCATGCAGGGCGGCCAGCTTGTGGCGGGCTACAACAAGTGGCGGGATGAATTTCACCGCAACGTCAAAAAAGGGGAGAAAGGCATCAAAATATTTGCCCCTGCCCCCTACAAGGTGAAAAAGGAAGTGCCGAAGCTGGACGAACAGGGCCAGCCGGTCAAGGATAAGGACGGGAATACCGTCACCGAGCAGAAAGAAATCCAAGTCCCGGCGTTCAAGATCGTGTCTGTCTTTGATGTGAGCCAGACCGAGGGCGAACCGCTGCCGTCGCTGGGTGTGGAGGAATTGGCTGGCGACGTGGAACGGTATCAGGATTTTTCAAGGCGCTGGAACAGACTTCCCCGTTCCGATGGCCTTTGAGGATATTCCGGGCGGTTCCCACGGCTACTATCACCTGACAGAAAAGCGGATCGCCATTCAGGAGAACATGAGTGAGCTGCAAACCCTGAAAACAGCCATTCATGAAATCGCCCATGCCAAGCTCCATGCCATTGACCCGGAGGCTCCCGCCGCCGAGCAGCAGAACCGGCCCGACAGCCGTACCCGCGAGGTACAGGCCGAAAGCGTGGCCTATACCGTCTGCCAGCATTACGGGCTGGACACGTCTGATTATTCCTTTGGCTATGTGGCCGGTTGGAGTTCCGGCAAAGACTTAAAAGAGCTGAAAGCATCCCTTGAAACCATACGGGCCACCGCCCATGAATTGATTACCACCATTGACGGCCACCTTGCCGAGCTTCAAAAACAGCGGCAGGCCCAGCAGGAACAGACACCGGCGCAGGAACAGCCGCAGGCCGCCGAGCAGCCAGCGCCGGACAGTGTGTTTTCCAAGCTGCCCCCGGAACAGCAGCAGGAAATGGCCGACAGTGTGAAAGCCATGCTGCAAACCCTGATCGACGCCGATGTGAAATCCACCGGCGAGGTGACGCAAGGCACGTTGGACGCCATTCAGACACAGGGCTTTGTCCTCTCTGACGACGGGACGCTGCAACGGGCCGGGGCCAGCCAAACACCGGAGCCGCAGGCCGAAGAACCGCCCCTTGACCCGGCAGCGGAGCCGGTTGTGACGATCCTGTTCAGCGAAAGCCCCATCTGGAAACCGGCCAGCAAATGCCGCTGCATGAGGCCGACGCCCTCTTTGCCAAGCTGGACGCCGAACACCAAGGCGGCGGCTACTACGATAAAACCGACTTCCGCATTGACTTTACATTCCAAGGCGAGGCCCACAGCTATTCCGGGCGGCAGGATTTTGGCGACCGGGACGGTTCCCTGATTGAGCATATCCGGGGCTATCAGGAATTTTACCTGCATGACGAACAGTGGAAAAACCATGTGCTGAAATACCGGGGGCCGGAGGCGTTGGCCGAGGATCACGCCAGCCGGGAAGCCTTTGTAACTGAAATCATCCCGTACATGGAGCTGCATTGCAACCTGTCCCGGCTGGAACAGGAGGCGCAAACCCGGCTGGCGTCCGGCGATACCCTGACGCCGGAGGAAACGGCCTATTATGGGGCATTGGCGGACTACGCCAAGGAGTGCCGTCCGCTTCTCAATCAGGGGGAACCGCTGCCGGAAATGCCGCAGCTTTCCGATTTTGACCCCAGCATAGAGGCATACCGGGAACAGGTGATGGCCGAGATCGCGCAGGAAGCCGCTGACGCCGGTATGCGACCGTGGAGGAATACGCGGCGGCTGGCTATGAGGCCCCGGCAGCACCAGAGCCGGAGCCTGCCCCGGAACAGGAAGCCCCGGAGCCGCCGACAAAGGAGCCTGCGGCGTCCGACTACTATTATTCCATCAATGAGGGGGCAGCCCGCCGCGCCAAGGAGATGAACAGCTATTCCGATTACAAGCCCGGCAGCGCCACAGCGGAGTACCGTCATTATGTGGATAATGCCTTTGAAATCGCGCAGGCACAGAAAAAGCGCGTTGATCCCATGTACCATGAGAAAATCGACAGCCTGCTTGACACCTACGCCCGGAAGCTGGCCGCCAACATGAACCACAGCTTTGCCATTGACGCCCGTGTTCCCTCCATCCTGATTGCCGGTGGTTCCAATTTCCCGGTACGCCAGAAAGAAAAAGCAGAACGCGGCCCGCGACAGCAATATGCAGGAATGGCAGTACATCCAAGGGCTGCTTGATAAAATCCGCAGTACCGGCATGGGCGGCATCCGGCAGGACGACCCGCAGGCCATCCCCAAGTTGCAAAAGAAGCTGGCCGGTCTGGAAAAGGCGCAGGAAACCATGAAAGCCGTCAACGCCTACTACCGCAAGCACGGTACGCTGGACGGCTGCCCGCACCTTTCCCCTGAAAACATTGAAAACCTGAAAGCGGATATGGCATCCGGCTGGCACTATGAAAAGAAGCCGTTTCAGAGCTGGGAGCTGTCCAACAACAATGCGGAAATCCGCCGCGTCCGGCAGCGGATCGAAAGCCTGACCCGCGCAAAGGAAACCGTCTATGTGGGTTGGGAGTTTGACGGCGGCCATGTGGAGGCCAACCGGGAACAGAGCCGTTTGCAGGTATTCTTTGAGGATAAGCCGGACGCAGACGCCCGCCAGCAGCTAAAAGAACACGGCTTCCGATGGGCGCCAAGCGTCGGGGCATGGCAGCGGCTTTTGAATGGGAACGCCTATTACGCCGCCGACCGCATTTCAAGTATTCAGCCCCTTACCGGCGGGAAGCCCACGGAGCTGCAACGCAGCAGCATCCGGGAACAGCAGGCGCAGATGGCGCAGGCCCAAATCGAGTCGGAGGAATATGTCTACCGGGTACACGCCGCCACCCGCAGCGACAGCCCGGAAAACCTGTACTTGCTGCAAGCCTATGTCCCGCAGACGGACGGCACTGTAAAAATCGGGGCGGTTCTTTATGCCGGGACGGAAGAAAAATGCCGGGAGCTGCTGGATCAGCTCAACACCGGGGAGCTGACGCAGGAGGCCGTCAAGGAGCTGTACGCCAAGGAACAGGAGCAGCCACAGGAACCGGCCCCTGAACAGGAGGCAGCACCAGAGCCGGAGCAGGAAATCACGCCGGAGCCGGAAACGGCGCAGGATGATGTGGCCGACGCCGAGCCGCAGAAAAAGTCCGCCGACAAACCCCTGACCGACTTGCAGAAAAAGGCGGTGGAAATCGCTGACCGCTACAAAGACCTGCCTGCAAGGCAAGATTGATATAATCGCGCAGGCGTTTGGCTGCAAGACCGGCGAAATCCGCACGTCTCCCTGTACCGGCAAATGGCGCGGCATCAGTGATATGTCCATCCACTTTGACAACGGAGCGTCCCTGTTCATCGGCAACCACCTGACGCCAAAGACCAAAACCGTAAAGGTACAGACGGAATATGTCAACAGTGCATTGGTACGGTATAACCCGGAAATCGTGCAGGCCACCAAAGAAGCGGCCCTGCCCGCCCTTTTGCGGCGGGAGGCCAAGGACAACGAGATTGCCGCCCAAAAGGGCTTGAAGCCCTACACGCTGCTGAACGTGGAGTTTCACGACGGAGCCGACGAGCAGACCGGCGGCTATATCGGCTGGTACTATGTGACGCTGGCCGTGGACGGAAAAATCTGCACCCATCTGGAAACGGGATTGAGCCATGATATTGCAGACGGCAAGGTGAGCGATACCCCCACGCGGGCCGACTACTTCACGGCAGGAGCTTTGAAAGAAACCGATGTGGACTATGTGTTTAATAACGTGGGCTTTTCCTCTGCGTCCACCCTCTATGCGCTGCCGCTGCGGGAGGATGTACGGGAACGGGCGGAACAAACGCTGGCCCAGCGCAGCGCCGACCAGCCGGAACGGGACACCTTTTTCCATCTATCAAGTGCCTGCTGGCCCGGAGGGGCGCGATTTCCGTATCGGCCTTATGAGGAATTGCAGGCCGCAGGGCTGACCGTGGACAGGAAAAACTATGAGCTTGTCTACACGGCCCCGCTGGACGGCAAGACCACGTTAGAAAATATTTACCGCACGTTTAATACTGACGACCGGCCCGCCGACTTCCGAGGACACAGCCTGTCCGTTTCGGATGTTGTTGTGATAAATCGTGGCGGCAAGGAGGAAGCCCATTACTGTGACAGCATCGGGTTTACCCCTGTGCCGGAGTTTATGCAGGAAAGCCCCATCAAGACCGCTGAAATGTCCACCGAGCAAAATTACAACATGATTGACGGCATCCTGAACAATGCCCCGTCCATGGGGGAACTGGAAGCCAGAGCAAAGGCCGGGGAACAGATTTCCTTGTTTGATGTGGCCGAGGCAGCTAAAGCGGAGGCCAAGAAGCCGAAGCAGACCCGCCCGGCGTCCAAGACCGCCCAGCGCCAGAAAAAGCCGTCCATCCGGGCGCAGCTCAAAGCCGCCAAGGAGGAACAGCAGAAGAAACCGCCGCAGCGGGAAAAGATCACAGGAATTGGAGGTGTGACGCCATGAACAAGTTTGAGAATGTGGATGTGCTGGCCGCGCTGGAACAGCTTATGCGGCAGAACACCGCCTTTTACCGCAATGATTTTGAGATTGACAAAGAGATGATCCGGCAGGCCGCCGCCAGTGACAGGGCCGAGGACAAAACGCTGCTTTGGATGTCCCGCGTCCATCCGGGACGTACTGTTTCCGGGAGCGCGACGTTTTCCTGCAAGATACCCGGCAGCATAACACATGGCGTTTTTACGGGGGAGCAGACCCGTGACCGTATGCTGGCCTACGCCGTGGAGCTGACTGGCAAGGTGCGGGGTGTCATTCGCGGCACTCTCTATGAACTGGACTACCAGCAGCACTTCCGGCACGTCGCAGCCGAGGCGGTACAGGCCGACACCATCATCCTGCACTATGAAAAGGGCGACCGGGAGCAGCCTGCCAAGCTGTACTTTGACGGCCACCCCGACCCCAAGCTGGGGGTGTTCCTGCGGTATGAGGCTAAGCCCAATGAGCCGGAACACCTGCGGGAAGTGCTGCGGCAGGAGCAGAAAGGCCGGGAACAGCTTCAACCGGGCGACTTCAAAGCCCATGTCACGGCGCTGCATGACCGCCTGATCCGGGACGAGGCCCAGCGTATTGTTACGGGATTGAAAGAGCTGTCAACCCCGAACAGCCCCAACAAGACGCATTTCATGGTAGAGCTGTCCCCGTACTTTACGCAGATCGCGTCCAGCAAGGACACCGACCGCCTCTTTTCCATGCTGCCCTATAAATCGCTGGTTTTACCGGCATCAAGGACAGGCACGGGATATATGCCATGATAGGCAAAGACGAGAACCGGGACAAGGAAGTGCGGCGGCCCCGCGCTTCCATCCGAAAGCAGCTTTCCGAAAATAAGCAGGCCCAAGCCCCGAAAAAGGCCCCGGCCCGCACCAAGAAAAACGAATTGGAGGTATGACAATGCAGTTTAATGTGGAGGAAGAAAACCTGATCTGTCTGTATCACAATGCCGACCGGCGCAGGACGATGGCGAAGCTCCATGCCGCGCTGCCGGATATGGACGAAAGAAATGGCGGCGCTGGCCCGCCAGACCCTTGCCAAACTGGACACCATGACCGACGCCGACTTTGAGGCGCAAGTTCCATTTCACAGACGAGTAAATAAAATATAACGAAGCGCCGGACACGGGGGCTGTATGGCCTCTGCGTCCGGCGCTGTTTTTTTGCCTTTATGCCTGCTCCATCGGGAAATTCGGCAGGGCTTCCAACAGTTTCATAATCAAGTGCTGTTTCATATCCTCGTCTACGGCCAGCTCGTCAATCATGGGGGCATAGTGTTCAAGCACCTTTTCTGTGGCCCACTTCTCGCCTGCGACGGCGGCCTTGATCGTGGCGCTGTCCAGCAACATTTCCTGTTCGGCCATCCTGTCCCTCCTGTCTTTTTATGCTTGTATCAGCATAACACAGAACCGGGAGAAATACCAGCGGCGGAAGCATTTTCCTACGCATTTAGAAGCCCTCTCTGGTGGGGGATTGAATAATCTGTCCCGCCTGCCCGCCGACCATGCCGGAAAA
>VOFK01002064.1_pt1 | contig 26512 bp, 43 predicted proteins | sample 5384121 | NCBI WGS metagenome assembly VOFK01 (sample SAMN12384730, study PRJNA508395) | human gut metagenome | isolation source: healthy gut J | host: Homo sapiens | reverse complement strand
CTGGGCTGCACAGCCGAGGAAATCAAATGAAAAACAATAAAAATCTAGTAGCACCGATCCGAAAAGTGGTTGGTTTCAGATAAACATACGCCGTTGAACCAAGCTTGTGATAAAAATGATGGATTCTAAGTTATACAGTCAGCCCTGAAACCATTAAGCAGAACATTTAAAGGATTATTATATGATAAAATTAAAAAAATATTGAATAAAAACACTTGTTGTAGATGCCGGATATAAACTCCAGCAATAGCAAAGCTTCTTATAGATGATGGAGTTACACCACTTTTTTCCGTACAAGCGTCCAATGACCAAAGAGGGATTCCTTAAAAAATACGAATACGCTTATGACGAATACTATGATTGCTATATTTAAGCCCAAAATAATCAAGTCTTGAAATATAGTACAACCAATCGTGATGGATATCGTGAAATATAAAAAGCTGTGGAAAGCGAAAATTGTTCATATTTATCTCAATGTAACAGAAAAGCAAAAAATCATGTGAACTGATAACACGACATATATGGGAAAATTATATGGAGCAATGTGAAGATGTTCGTCATACTTTGGGAATGAAAAAATTATATGAGCAAAAGAAAAAAAACCATTGAACGAATCTTTGGAACAGCAAAGGAGAATCATGGTTTTTCGTTATACACAAAATGTATGGTAAGGCTCGAGCCGGAATGAAGGTTTCCGCGGCTTACCTTTGCCTGCATGAATCTAAAAAAACTAGCAATGATGCCCAAAAAAAGCGGTAGGAAAGGCTGCTTAATATCGACTTTTTTATCATTTTTTGTGAACGATGCCGCAACAGATTGGTGTTGGGGACAACAGTCCTGGCACCACTTTGTTCAGCCTGAAAGGACCGCATAAGCGGTCCTTTTCGTGAATAGAGAATCCAAACTATAGGCGACATTGCGAGCCAAATGATTAGGCGGGTTTAGCGCGGCGCTTTGGTCGCGCCGTTTTTGCATTAGACGTTTAATCAAAAAATCGCCTTTGATTGTCGCCAATATCAATCTATCAGAGCTTCTGGTTAACTTATTTTTTTTGACCGTTTTCCGTTCGGTGATAGATTTGATAAGGCAAACAGGGCAATAGCAAATGTGAGCTGATTGCGATGATGGCGCAACCGTCATCGAACTTTATGAGATGTCAATGTTTCGCAGCAAATCGGCTACATAGCCTGACGGGCATTGAACGTCAGCAATAACCGATCCACTGTTTTCTCGGTTGAATGGCATATTAATGTAAGGATGGCAAGGTATTGCCGTAACATGCCAGCGAGAATCGCATATGTAGTCTGGCGCAGCGTTGCCGCCTCGGTTCGCAATAACTTCTGGTCTGTCGCCCTCCTTTAATGCCGCTGAAATATCCGTTGAAAGCCAGTAATGCCAATAATGCTTCAGGATAAACGGTAAATCATGAAGATGCTTTCACAAACCTGCCTCAACTCCTGAAAGTATTTTCCTTGCCCGGACGTTACTGCAATACTTCAATCCGATAAACGCTCCGATGGTCGAAAGAATGCAAGGAGAAGCCTCCTGAATCAGTGCCGAGTAGACCGGATGTGTTTTGAACTGCGAGGATAAAAAGCCCTCGGAATTGAAAAATCAAACATTAACAATTGTGGCGGCAACGCGAGGAAAAAGAGCAGGCAAAATGTGCAGCCCCAATATGCACGGTTTTACACGTTTCTCCGTTTCTTGATACACCATACAAATAAAAATCGGCAGCAGTGATGCAAAGAAAGCGAACAAAAAATGTTTTTTGCTTGAACAAATCCTGCCGAAAACAATCTGATTCATAATAATCTCACTTTCTTTGGTGGTTATGTTGTTATTCTCGGAAGATGTTTGCACTGCATATTAGTCAGAATAGCTGCGACTGTAGTACATTGTGTTAATAATGACGGTGCGTCAGGCCTGCTTGAACAAGCTGTGGTTTCTACGTTCCACTCCGGTCCGCGCAGGTCGAGGTTCCCTGAACCTTTGCGCCGCCCTTTAACAACAAATCTTTTTCTTAATTCATTTACCGGAAAACTAAAAGATACGAGCACTTGACGCTAACCACTCAACCAGCTAGTTGAGAGCAGCTTAGGGCGCTTAAGACAACTCTTTACTTGTTAAAGGGAAAAGAGTTGCATTGGAACCGCACACCCATTTGCACAGAGAGTCTGCTGGCAAGAAGAAAACTTTTAGAAGGAGTACGTCGGTATGTGGCACTGGTAGTTTCAGTGCCCATACCGTTGGGCGCGCACCTCCACAAGTGAGAACGCCCACGACGTAAAAGCTTCTTTTTACGGAAAACCCTAAAAACCTCGTTAGTGTATAATTTTATTGGCAAAAATAAAGGGAAGAAGGAATACCCTCTTCCCAATCATACAGTTTTTCTTTATGATGTTAGTTGCTAGAAAAACAATAAAGGAGACTGTATGATGAAATTAATTGTAGACGAAAACTTACTATCTTTCAAGGTGTTAGAGCAAAAAATATTCGATTATGTTTGTGAACTTAGTATAGATTACCCAGCAGATTCTGGAAGCCTATGATACAGAACTTGCAGAAAGTCGCGATAAAAAAAGCATTATCGGGGAAAAGGGGAAACGAAAAACCTGTATCAAAACGGTATATGGCGAAGTAGAGTACAAGAGAGCTGTATATCGTACAAAAACGGAACAGGGAGAAAACGCCTATGTCTATCTGTTAGATGAAGCCATGCAAATGGATAAGATTGGATTGATTTCCACTAATCTTGCAGAAAAGATAGCGATGACGGTAACGGAATCACCTTACCGTGTGACCGCAGAAACCATAAAAGTAATACCTGTGGACAAAGCATCAGCAGCGGAGGTGTAAGGAATATGATGCAGCGGCTTGGTGAACGGCTGGATGAAGAAGAACAGTATGCCGTAAAGGAAATGCATGCAGACCGGACGCAAGGAGAAAAAATCATTCCTGTGTTGTTTGAAGAAATGGATGGCATATGGCTGCACATGCAGGACAGCAGTCATAAAAGAATGAAAAAACAGGAAATGAAAGTGTTTACCATGTATGAAGGCTGGGACAAAGACCAGCAAAGACGAAGCACCCCTGGTAGGAAAAACCATGTTGGCAGGAATGGAGACAAGCCGGCTCTTTCATGAAAAAACGGGAGGCATTAATAGAGAAAAAAAATACGATGTGGATGAAATTCAGCAGAGAATTCTAAACGGAGATGGAGGAAGTTGGATTAAGGAAACATATGACCCGGATGCGATTTTTTCAGTTAGACCGTTACCATGTTTATCAGAAATCCTGCGAAAGATAAGTGACCGAAACGCACAAAGAGAAGCAAGAAATCTGTTTGAAGAAGGAAAACAGAGAAATTGTTAGAGTTTCTTTTGGTGTATGCAGACAGTGTGGAAACGACGGATGAAAAAGATAAGAGGAGCAGAAATGCACGTGAGTTATATCGATATCTTAATAACAATAAAGTCGGACTGTTGCCTTATCAAAAGCAGGGAAAGAAGATACCGGAACCAGGAGAAGGGATTGTATACAAAACATGGGCGTGCAGGGAATCCCAAAACTGTACCGTAATTATGCGATGAAGCACCGCCGGATGAGGTGGTCAATCAAAAGGACCAGTAACATGGCAAAAAGTATTGTGCTACCAAAGAATAAAAAGAACTTTATGCCATACCATTATAAAATATACAGATGGATTGATTTTTAATGCACGCATGAATGAAATCATGGAAAACATTATACCGCAAAAACATCGAAAAAAGATGGAAAGGAAATGATATGCAAGAATTAATATGAGAGTCATGTGCCGTTAATGAATGCAAGCAACAACGCATCAGAAAGGCATTTCCGGAATGCGTTTATAAGATAAAAAGAAAAACTGAGTTTGGAATGACGGGTTTGGCGACAAATGTTCGCTACCAGTTTCATTGGTTCAGTAATTCCAGCGAAAAACTTGCGACTCGTGGGTTTGATACGTCGATGGCAGGTGCCCATACATGCCTCAACCAACGGAAGTACTGAGACATAAGCTTTTCTGGGGGTGGTGAACGAACACTTGACATAAACTATTAGCTTTCTTTGCGTTTTTACTTTTCTGACATATAATGTGAGGAAGGCGTCAAAGAGTATTGAACTTCTCTTTGAGCGCTTTAAAAATATTTTTTGACAGATGTGGAAAGTGACTATTCCATACGTCAAATACAAGGAGGAATTTCTTTGATGAGTGAATATGTAGAAGAATGTAAACGGAAACCGATTGGCTTGTATGACCCTCGGTTTGAACATGATAACTGCGGTATTGGCGCAATTGTCAATATTAAAGGAAAGAAAACGCATAGTACCGTAAAAATGCGTTAGAGATTTGTTGCCAATCTTGAACACCGCGCAGGAAAAGACGGCGAAGGAAAAACAGGAGATGGTGTTGGTATTCTCTTACAGATTTCTCATAAGTTTTTTCAGTGCAAAGTGGCAGAAAAAGCTTGGTATTGACATCGGAGGAGAGCGTGAATATGGTGTCGGTATGTTCTTTTTCTCACAGGATGAGTTAAAAAGAAATCAGGCAAAGAAAATGTTTGAAAATATCATTGCCAAAGAGGGAATGGAATTTCTTGCATGGCGTGAAGTACCGATTGCACCGGATATTCTTGGAAAACGTGCCGTGGAATGTATGCCGTATATCATGCAGTGTTTCGTAAAGAAACCAAAAGAAAGTCGAAAAGGGACTGGATTTTGACCGTAAATTATACATTGCAAGACGTGTCTTTGAGCAGTCCAATGAAAATACTTATGTAGTTTCACTTTCTTCCCGTACAATTGTATATAAAAGGAATGTTTTTGGTTTCGCAGCTTCGCTTATTCTTCGATGATTTGCAGGATGTCGATTATGAATCCGCGATTGCGATTGTACATTCCTCGCTTCTCGACAAACACACAGCCGAGCTGGCAGCGTGCTCATCCAAAACCGTTTTATCGTACACAACGGTGAAATCAACACGATCCTTGGCAACGCAGACAAGATGCTGGCCCGAGAGGAAACCATGGGAATCCGAACAGTTAAAAGGAGAACTTCACAAAGTACTTCCGGTTATCAATGCCAGCGGTTCGACTCGGCGATGCTTGATAACACACTGGAATTTCTGGTAATGAGTGGTATGGAACTGCCACTTGCCGTAATGATTACAATTCCGGAGCCTTGGGCAAACAACCGTTATATCAGTGAGAAGAAAAAAAGACTTTTATCAATATTATGCAACAATGATGGAGCCATGGGATGGCCCGGCTTCCATTTTTTTTCTCAGATGGTGATTTGTTGGTGCTGTGCTTGACCGAAAATGGTCTGCGTCCTTCCCGTTACTATATTACGGATGAGGATGAATTGATTCTTTCTTCCGAGGTCGGTGTTATGCCAATCAGTGAAGAACATGTCATTAAAAAAGACCGCTTAAGACCGGGTAAAATGCTTTTGGTTGATACGGTAAAAAGGAGAATTAGTGGATGATGATGTTTTGAAAGAGACATATGCATCCCGCCGTCCGTATGGTGAGTGGTTAGACAGCAACCTGGTAGAATTAAAAGATCATTCACATTCCGAACCACCGCGTGGAGAACTACAGCAATGAGGAGCGGAGAAAACTTCAGAAAGCATTTGGTTACTCTTATGAAGAAGTGAAAAATTCCATTCTTCCAATGGCTCAAAATGGTGGCGAGCCGATTGCAGCCATGGGACATGACACACCGCTTCCGATGCTTAGCAAACAGCCACAGCCGTTGTTTAACTATTTCGAGACAGCGTTTCGCACAGGTAACAAACCCACCAATTGATGCGATTCGTGAGGAAGTAGTAACATCAACATCAACTTTATTGGCGAGGATGGAAACCTGTTACATGAGCAGCCGGAAAACTGCCGTGTGCTTCGTATTAAGAATCCGATTTTGACCGATACGGATTTGTTGAAAATTAAAAACATGGATGAATGTGCCGGGATTCAAAGTTGGTGTTATTCCGATTACTTATTATAAAAAATACTTCTTTGAAAAAGGCAATTGACCGACTGTTTTTGGAAGCAGACAGAGCTTACAAAGATGGTGTTAATGTGTTGATTCTTTCAGACCGTGGTGTCGATGAAAACCATGTGGCAATTCCTTCTTTGTTGGCGGTGTCCGCAATGCAGCAGCATTTGGTACGCACAAAGAAAAGAACGAGTGTTGCTATGATTTTAAGAGTGCAGAGCCAAGAGAAGTTCATCACTTTGCCACCTTATTAGGTTATGGTGCCTGCGCCGTAAACCCATATCTGGCGCTGGATACCATCAAACGCTTGATTGACTGCAACATGCTTGACAAAGATTACTATGCTGCTGTGGATGATTACAATTCAGCCATCCTTCACGGTATCGTAAAAATTGCATCAAAGATGGGTATTTCAACAATTCAGTCTTATCAGGGATCCAAGATTTTTGAGGCGATTGGCATCTCCAAAGGAAGTGACAGATGTGTACTTTACCGATACGGTATCCAGAATCGGTGGTATTTCGCTTCAGGACATTGAGACACAGGTAGAAAACCTTCATACACGTGCTTTTGACCCATTGGATCTTGGTAACGATACAACACTTGACAGTCTGGGTGTGCACAAAAAGTCGCGCAGTGGAAAAAGAAGATCATCTTTATAATCCAAAGACGATTCATCTTTTTACAGCAGGCAACCTGGCAGAAAGACTATAAATTATTTAAAGAATATTCAAGAGAAATTGATAATGAAGACCGTTTCATGAATTTGAGAAGTTTGTTAGACTTCAAATTCCCGAAAAAAGAGAATTCCGCTTTCGCAGGTTGAGCCGGTTGAAAGCATTGTCAAAACGATTCAAAACCGGTGCGATGTCTTATGGTTCTATTTCTCCAGGAAGCACATGAGACGTTAGCCATTGCGATGAACCGCTTACACGGTAAATCCAACAGTGGTGAGGGCGGTGAGAGTTTTAGAACGACTCTCGATTGGAAAAAGACGGCTTAAACCGCTGCTCCGCAATTAAACAGGTGGCAAGCGGACGATTTGGTGTTACATCCCATTATTTGGTAAGTGCCAAAGAAATCCAGATAAAGATGGCGCAGGGGGCGAAACCGGGAGAAGGCGGACATCTGCCGGGTGGAAAAAGTTTATCCTTGATTGCAAAAACCAGACTTTCAACACCGGGTGTATCCCTTATTTCCCCGCCGCCTCATCATGATATTTACTCGATTGAGGATTTGGCACAGTTGATTTACGACTTGAAATGTGCAAATACCAATGCCAGAATTTCCGTAAAACTGGTATCGGAAGCAGGTGTTGGTACAGTCGCTGCCGGTGTAGCAAAAAGCCGGTGCAGGCGTCATCCTGATCTCTGGTTATGATGGAGGTACCGGTGCAGCTCCGGCAAGTTCGATTCACAATGCCGGACTTCCTTGGGAGCTTGGTCTTGCCGAGACACACCAGACACTGATGATGAACGGACTCCGCTCAAAAGTTGTGATTGAGACAGATGGTAAACTGATGACCGGCCGTGCTGTTATGGTGGCAGCATTGCTTGGTGCTGAAGAGTATGGTTTTGCAACCGCACCGCTTGTTACGATGGGATGCGTGATGATGCGTGTATGTAATCTGGATACCTGCCCGGTTGGTGTGGCAAACCCAGAATCCGGAACTGAGAAAACGATTCAAAGGAAAACCGGAATATGTTGAAAACTTCATGTGTTTTATCGCAGAAGAAGTTCGTGAGCTGATGGCAAAACTTGGAGTAAGACAGCTTGATGAGTTGATTGGACGTACGGATTTATTGAAAGTGCGTGATGACATTCAGGATGATGAGAGAACGAAGAAACTGGATTTGTCCGCAATTATTGATAATCCATTTGCAAAAGATAAAAAAACATTTATATAATCCGAAAGATGCGTATGATTTTTAAATTGTCAAAGACAATGGATGAGAAAGAAAGTATTCTTTAAAGAAATTTAAGCATGCGCTGGAAACCGGAGAAAAGGCAAAAAATTAGTGCAAGAATCAATGCAATGTGGATCGTGCACTTGGCACAATTCTTGGTTCTGAAATCACAAAGAACTTAGGAGACGATGTACCGGCCTGATACCTTTACGGTAGAATGTATCGGAAGCGGCGGACAAAGTTTTGGTGCCTTTATTCCAAAAGGACTTACGCTTACGTTGGAAGGTGACAGCAACGATTACTTCGGAAAAGGACTTTCCGGTGGTAAACTGGTTGTCTTTCCACCGGAAAAAATGTACAGTACAAAGCAGAAGATAACATTATCATCGGTAATGTTGCTTTGTATGGTGCGACAAGCGGTGAGGCTTATATCAACGGTATGGCAGGCGAGCGTTTTTGTGTCAGAAACTCCGGTGCTTACGCCGTTGTCGAGGGTGTCGGTGAGCATGGATGCGAATATATGACCGGCGGCCGTGTCGTTGTCTTAGGACCCACCGGAAAAAACTTTGCAGCCGGTATGAGCGGCGGTATCGCTTATGTACTGGATGAAAATAGTGACTTGTATCTCAAACTGAATAAAGAGCTGGTATCATCCAATGCAGTAACGGATAAATACGACGTTATGCAGTTGAAAGATATGATTCGTGAGCATGTAGAAGCAACCGATTCGGAACGTGGTAAAGAAATTTTAGCAAACTTTAGTGAGTACCTGCCAAAATTCAAGAAAATCATTCCTCATGATTATCAGGCAATGTTACAGGCAATTGCCCAGATGGAGGAAAAAGGACTGAGCGCAGAGCAGGCACAGATCGAAGCATTTTACCAGTTGAAAAAGCACGCTAAGATTTTTTTGAAAACGAAGAAAGAAAAAGGATGATTACAATGGGTAAACCAACCGGATTTATGGAATATAAACGAGAGAATAACCTTGAGATAAAGCCACTTGAACGCATTAAAAAACTTCAATGAATTTCATGTGCCGATGAGCGAAGAGAACGCAGTGTGCAGGCGTCCAGATGTATGGATTGTGGTGTTCCGTTTTGTCAATCCGGCATGATGATTGGCGGCATGGCAAGTGGCTGTCCGTTAAACAATTTAATTCCTGAGTGGAATGATATGGTGTATCGTAACGGATACGAACAGGCACTTGGCAGATTGCTTAAGACAAATAATTTTCCGGAATTTACTTCCCGTGTGTGCCCGTCTCCATGTGAGGCGGCATGTACCTGCGGATTAAATGATTCACCGGTAACCATTAAAGAAAATGAAAATGCCATTATTGAATATGGTTATGAACATGGATTGATGGGACCAAAACCTCCAAAAGTCCGTACAGGCAAGAAAGTAGCGATTGTAGGTTCCGGTCCATCCGGACCTTGCGGCTGCTGACCAGTTGAATAAACGTGGACACAGCGTGACCGTATTTGAACGCGAGGATTATCCGGGCGGACTTTTTGATGTATGGAATCCCGAATATGAAACTTGACAAATCGGTAATAGAACGTAAACAAATAGAAGTAATGAAAGCAGAAGGGGTTGTTTTCCGTACCGGTGTGAATGTCGGTGTGGATGTAAAAGCCGATGAGTTGAAAAAAAAAGAATTTGACCGCGTCATTTTGACTTGTGGCGCTTCAAACCCTCGTAACATCAATGCTCCCGGCAGAGATGCCAAAGGTATTTATTTTGCCGTTGATTATTTGAAACGAGTAACCAAAAGCATTTACGCAATCCGCAGTATACGGATTATATCAATGCCAAAGATAAAAATGTACTCGTTATCGGAGGCGGTGATACCGGAAATGACTGCGTTGGTTCCTCAATTCGTCAGGGGGCTAAAAGTGTCGTTCAGCTGGAAATGATGCCAAAACCGCCGGTTTGCCGTTTGGCAAGCAATCCTTGCCGGAGTGCGGTAAAAAAATTCTTAAGACCGATTACGGTCAGCAGGAAGCAATCGCTGTCTTTGGCAGTGACCCGCGAATCTATGAGACCACGGTAAAAAGAATTTATCCAGGGATGATAAAGGTGATTTGAAACAGGTCAAAATCGTGAAGCTTAACTGGCAGAAAGATGAAAAAGACCGGACGGATGCAGATGAGCGAAATTCCGGGAGTGAACAAATTTTAGATGTTGACCTCGTCTTTATTGCGGCAGGATTTTTAGGCTCCGAGGAGTATGTTACAAAAGAATTTGCCGTAAAATGTACGGACCGCACAAATGTGCAGACGAAGCAGGGCGAATACAGCACCAGCCAGAAAGGAATCTTTACAGCGGGCGATATGCACCGTGGACAGTCCTGGTTGTCTGGGCAATCCGCGAGGGAAGAGAGGCAGCCCGTGAAGTTGATAAAGATTTGATGGGTTATACCAACCTCAATTAAAGGGTACAATTATCCGGTGGCAGAGAACTGCTGCCGGATTTCATATGGAAAGGGAGAATAAACTATGTCGCATTACACAAAGGAAGATATCATTCGTATTGTAGAAGAGGAGGATGTAGAATTTATCCGTTCTGCAATTTGTGGATATTTTTGGAATTTTGAAAAACATGGCAGTAACAGCCAAACAGTTGGATTCTATTTTGAATAACCGATGCACGTTTGATGCCGCTGCGATTAATGGGTTTGATACGATGCATGTGGATGAACTTGTTTTAGTTCCGGATTTGGATACTTTTACAATTTTCCCTTGGAGACCGCAGAGAGGCCGTGTAGCACGTTTTATTTGTGATGTGCGTCATACGGATGGAACTCCTTTCATGGGAGATTCTCGTTATATTTTTAAAAAACAAGTAATTGAAGAAGCGGCAAAAGACGGCTATACGTTAAATGTCGGACCAGAATCAGAATTTTTTCCTCTTTGATATGTCGGAAGATGGACAGCCAACGACAAACACCAGTGAAAAAAGGAGGATTTTTTGACATCGGACCGGTTGATGCCGGAGAAAATGCAAGACGATATCGTGCTTTCTTTGTCTGAGATGGGATTTGAGATGGAATCTTCATATCACTTTCCAATGAAGTGTGCCAGCATCATATCGATTTCAAATTTGATGATGGAATTCAGACAGCCGATAATATTATGACGTTTAAACTTACTGTTCGTACCGTAGCAAAGAGACATGGACTTCATGCTACGTTTATGCCAAAAGCCAAATTATGGGAAAAAAAGGTTCTGCGATGTTCTTTAACATGTTCTTGAGCAAAGACGGTGAGAACATTTTCAGTGACCCGGATGAAGAGTATGGTCTGAGCAAAAACAGCATACTATTTCATGGGTGGAATTATGCGCCATATTAAAGGGCTTACTTTAATTAACAATCCGATTATCAATTCTTATAAACGTTTGGTGCCGGGATACAATGCACCGGTTAATATTACATGGTCACGTAAAAACCGTACTCCGCTTATGCGTATGACAAGTACCGGTGAGATGGGACCGCGTGTAGCACTGAGAAGTCCGGATGGATCCTGTAATCCATATTTGGTTTTAGCAGGATGTTTAGCTGCCGGATTAGACGGCATCCGCAATAAAATTGAGCCACCAACCTGTATTGATGATTTAGAGGGGGCACAGGAATTTGACATTCTGCCAAGAACTTTGATTGAGTCGGTACAGGCATTTGAAAAAGACGAATTTTTTTCCATCAAGTATATGGAGAAGAGTTGTCACGCATAATCATCCAAAAGAAAAAAACAGGAATGGGATGAATTTTGCGAACAGGTAACCGCATGGGAAGTTGAGAAGTATCTGGACCGAATTTAGTCCGGATACCGCTTGTTTTGATACTTTTCTACGGGGAGGTGTGAACGATTCTGCGCATTATAGTAGCGTTTCCTAAGCTGGATGATGCGAAAAAAATAAAAAAAATGTTTTTGAATCGGAGCGGATATGATGATATACTAGCATTTAATAGTGCATCGCAAGTGATTGCAGCCGCCAATGAATGTGACGGCGGTATTGTGTTGTGCGGATATCGTTTGACTGACATGCATTACAGTGAATTGTATGGCTATCTGCCGCCGGGAATTTCAGATGCTTTTAGTAGCATCGCCTGCCAAATTGCAGGAATGCTCAATTGGCAGTATTATGTGCTTGTTATGCCGATTCATTCGCATGAATTAGTAAGTACCATTGAAACAATGGCAATGGAACTTTACGCAGCGGAGAAAAAGAAAGAGAAGATACCAGCCAAGGAAACGATCCGAAAAAGAACAAAAATCAATTGATGATGCCAAGGCTCTTCTGATGGAGCGAAACCATTTATCCGAAGAAGAAGCCCATAAATATATCCAGAAACTTAGTATGGACAGCGGAAACAATCTTGTGGAAACTGCGGAGATGATTCTGGCATTCGATTAAAGGAGGATAACATGAACGCATATCTGATACTGGAAGACGGAACTGTGTTTACCGGAAAAGCATAGGCAGTAAAAAAAGAAGTCATTAGCGAAATTGTTTTTAATACGTCAATGACAGGATATCTTGAAGTGCTCACGGACCCAAGTTATGCCGGACAGGCAGTAGTAATGACCTATCCGTTAATTGGTAATTATGGTATTTGTAATCAAGATAAAGAGGCGAAAAAGTCAAATACCGATGCTTTTTATTGTAAGAGAACTGGCAAGACTTGGAAGCAACTTCAGAAAAAAGAAGAAAAAGTATTCAGGAGTTTCTTGTAGAGCAGGATATTCCGGGAATTGAAGGAATTGATACAGAGCCCTCACCAAACGACTTAGAGAAAAGGAACAATGAATGGCATGATTACCACAGAAAAACCTGAGATTTATCTGCCGTTCTTGAAAAAATTAAAAAAATATTCCGTTCGCGGTGTAGTTGACAAAGTAACGACAAAGGAAATTGTTTCCTATAAACCGGGCGATTTAGATACCGATAGCAACATTTCTATTACAAAGAAGGTTGCTATTCTTGACGTTGGAACGAAATTTAACATAGCAAGATGTTTGTTAAAACGTGGCTGTGAAGTGACAATTTATCCGGCAAGAACGAAAGCCGAAACGATTCTTGCTTCTCATCCGGACGGCATTATGCTGACGAATGGACCGGGGGATCCGAAAGAATGCACAGAAGTCATTGAAGAGTTGAAAAAAACTGTATGCATCGGATATTCCGATTTTTTGCAATTTGCTTAGGTCATCAGTTAATGGCACTTGCCTGCGGTTGTGATACAGAGAAAATGAAGTATGGTCACCGCGGAGCAAATCATCCGGTGAAAGACTTAAAAACCGGACGCGTATACATTTCTTTCCCAGAACCATGGCTACATGGTAAAAAGAATCTTCAGTGCCAAAAAGAAATTGCCGAGGTTGCCTTTTGTAAATGTCAACGATGGCACAGTCGAGGGACTTCGTTATTTACAGAAAAATATTTTCACGGTTCAGTTCCATCCGGAAGCTTGTGCCGGCCCGAAAGATTCGGAAGTTTTGTTTGATGAATTTATCAAGATGATGGAAGAGTAAGGAGGATACATACAATGCCAAAAATGGATGAAATCAAAAAAGTTTTAGTAATCGGTTCAGGCCCAATCGTTATTGGACAGGCTGCCGAATTTGATTATGCCGGTACGCAGGCTTGTCGTTCTCTGAAAGAAGAAGGAATGGAAGTAGTGCTTATTAATTCCAATCCTGCTACCATTATGACCGATAAAGATATTGCTGACCGTGTTTACATTGAGCCACTGACCGTTGAAGTGGTTCAGAAACTGATTCGCAAAGAAAGACCGGACAGCGTGCTCCCAACACTGGGTGGACAGGCTGCGTTAAATATTGCGATGGAATTAGAGGAATCCGGCTTTTTAAAGCAGGAAAATGTTCGCCTGATTGGTACGACTGCACAGACGATTAAGCGTGCAGAAGACCGTTTGGAATTTAAAGAGACGATGGAAAAAATCCACGAGCCGATTGCTGCAAGTATTGTCGTGGAACATGTGATGATGCGATTGCGTTTGCCAATGAAATCGGTTATCCGGTTGTTATCCGCCCGGCATATACCCGCTTGGCGGAAGCGGCGGCGGTATCGCACATAACGAAGAAGAACTGCACGATATCTGCTCCAATGGTCTTCGTCTGAGCCGTGTCGGACAGTGTTTGATTGAGCGCTGCATCGCCGGATGGAAAGAGATTGAGTATGAGGTAATGCGTGATGCGGTAGGAAACTGTATTACGGTTTGTAACATGGAAAATATTGACCCGGTTGGTGTGCATACCGGAGATAGTATCGTTGTTGCACCTTCCCAGACATTGGGTGACAAGGAATACCAGATGCTGCGTACTTCAGCATTAAATATTATTACAGAACTTGGTATTACCGGTGGATGTAACGTACAGTTTGCACTGCATCCCACCAGCTTTGAATATTGTGTTATCGAGGTTAACCCCCGTGTAAGCCGTTCTTCCGCACTGGCTTCCAAAAGCGACAGGATATCCGATCGCCAAGGTGGCAGCAAAGATTGCACTCGGCTATACATTGGATGAAATTCCAAATGCGATCACCGGAAAGACCTATGCAAGTTTTGAGCCGGCACTGGATTACTGTGTTGTTAAAATTCCTAGACTTCCATTTGATAAATTTATCAAGGCCAAGAGAACTCGACACAGATGAAAGGCAACAGGAGAGGTTATGAGTATCTGCAATAACTTTGAAGGTGCTCTTATGAAGGCCATTCGTTCCCTGGAGCAGCATATGACAGCCTGGATATCGGCCGTTATACAGACCGTTCCAAGGAAGAACTGCTGGAGCGTATCCATTGTTGATGACCGCCGTATCTTTATTATTGCCGAGCTGATTCGCAAGGGTGCTACCTATGAAGAAATTCATGACATTACAAAAATTGATTTATGGTTCATCGATAAAATTGCCCATCTGGTAGAGATGGAACAGACTTTGAAAAACGAAACATTGACACCGGAAATTTTGGCAGAAGCAAAACGAATGGAATTCCCGGATACTGTTATTGCTAACTATACCGGCATGACAGAGCGTGAGATTCACGATATGCGCCATGAAAATGGAATCGTTGCTTCGTTTAAGATGGTTGATACTTGTGCGGCTGAGTTTGAGGCAAGTACGCCATATTATTACAGCGTGTTTGGCAGCGAAACGGAAGTTTCAAAAGATAAGGACAGAAAACGAATCATGGTTCTTGGTTCTGGTCCAATCCGTATCGGACAGGGTATTGAGTTTGACTTCTGTTCGGTTCACAGTGTGTGGTCACTGGCACAGAGCGGTTATGAGACAATTATTGTAAACAACAATCCGGAGACGGTAAGTACGGACTTTGATGTGGCAGATAAATTGTACTTTGAGCCATTGACACCGGAAGATGTAGAAAATATCGTGGATATTGAGAAACCGGATGGTGCGGTTGTCCAGTTTGGTGGACAGACAGCAATCAAACTGACAGAAGCACTTCTCAAAATGGGAGTTCCGATTTTGGGAACAAGTGCAGAGAATGTAGATGCGGTAGAAGACCGTGAGCTGTTTGATGAAATCTTAGAGCAGTGTAAGATTCCGAGACCGGCAGGAAAAACCGTATTTACAACAGAAGAGGCATTAGCGGCAGCAAATGAACTTGGGTATCCGGTTCTTGTCCGTCCATCTTATGTACTTGGTGGACAGGGCATGCAGATTGCGATTAATGATGATGATATTCGTGAATTTATGTCAATTATCAACCGCCATGTGCAGGAACATCCAATTCTTGTTGATAAGTACCTCATGGGTAAAGAGGTTGAGGTTGATGCGGTGTGTGATGGCGAGAACATTTTGATTCCCGGTATTATGGAACACGTAGAGCGTGCCGGTATTCATTCCGGTGACAGTATCTCGGTTTATCCTGCCATGAGCATTAAACCTGAAGTTCAGGAAGTTTTTAGTCGATTATACGGCAAAACTTTTGCAAAAATCCCTTCATGTAATCGGCTTGATTAACATTCAGTTTATTGTTTATAACGATGAAGTTTATGTGATTGAAGTAAACCCTCGTTCGTCAAGAACGGTACCATATATCAGCAAAGTAACCGGAATTCCGATTGTAAAACTGGCTTCCCGCGTAATCCTTGGTGAAAAAATCACGGATATGGGTTATACACCGGGACTTGCGAAAAAATCGGAGTACATCGCAATTAAGATGCCGGTATTCTCTCCTTTGAGAAACTGCGCGGTGCAGAAATCAGCTTAGGACCTGAGATGAAGTCAACCGGTGAGTGCTTAGGTATCGCAAAAACATTTAATGAGGCACTTCACAAAGCCTTTATGGGAGCCGGAATCAATCTTCCGAAATACAAGAAGATGATTCTTACGGTAAATGATAACTCGAAAGACGAAGCAATTTCCGTTGCCAGACGTTTCCAGGCACTTGGCTATGAAATCTATGCGACACGAGGAACAGCTAAGTTTTTAGGCGAGAATGGCGTTTCGGTTATCGGTGTCAACAAGATTGAGCAGGAATCCCCGACACTGATGGATTTGCTGCTTGGTCATGAGATTGATTTGGTAATTGATATTCCAAAACAGGGTGAACATTCCCACGATGGTTTCCTCATCCGCCGTACTTCTATTGAGACCGGTGTTACCTGTCTGACTTCTTTAGATACGGCAAATGCACTTTTGACTGCGTTAGAGGATTCTGAGAAAAATGAATTGACATTAGTAGATATTGCTACGATTGACACGAAATAAAGGTTTACAACGAACTTAAATTGTGTTATGATAGCAAATAGCCATTGCTCAGATTGCGGAAACTCCGACCGGATCTTAGTAAATGGTGATAAGAAAATATTTAGGAGGTATGTCACAATGATGACTACAGAAAAGAAAAAAAAATTATTGCAGCTTATGGAAGAACACCGGATGATACAGGTTCACCGGAAGTTCAGGTAGCGCTTTTACTGAGCGTATCAACACTTTGACAGAGCACTTGAAAGAGAATAAGAAAAGATCATCATTCTCGTCGTGGTATGTACAAAATGATTGGTAAGAGAAGAGGCCTTTTGTGATTATCTGAAGAAGACAGATTTGGAAGGTTATCGTGCGCTGATTGAAAAACTTGGTTTGCGTAAATAATTTGTATGAGTTGAGTGCTTTCGTCAAATGGATACTGTTTGATTGAAGGCACTCTTTCTATGAAAAAAAAAATTTTTCTTAAAAAGGTGAGGAAATGAAACGAAAATCGCAGTCAGGCTATGGTTTGCCGGGATGGCAAATTACTGCTTGTAGAACACAGAATGAAAGGAAGAGATTTCTTTAATCTGCCGGGCGGCGGAATTGAGGAAAAATGAGACACCGGAAGAAGCAGCTTTGCGTGAGTTAAACGAAGAAGCAGGCGTGAGGGGAAAAATTGTGCGTCCGCTTGCCATTGAATATAAACCGGATTTGGAAAGTCGGATTTTTTACATTTTTGGTAGAAATTCGGGATGATGCGGTTCCACACAAGGAATTGACCCGGAATTATCGGAGTCGGAACAAACGATTGTCGGTGTGACATGGCGTACATTAGAAGAGATTGCGGAGCGTGACCGTGCGTACTTATTTGGAGCCGGTATGATGCGTGTGCCAGAGTTTCACGACGAGGTTTTAAAGTGGTTCCGATGACGCTATCAGTTATCCGAATAAGGAAAGTTGCTTTTTTTTGCAAAGATTGTGTATAATAAATTTTTTGTATGTAAATTGAGATGACACCGAGACTTCTGAAAAGCTCATTGATACAGTGGGTTTTTCAGTGGTTTCGGCATCTCGAAATAAAAAATAAAGGAGAAAAAGTATGTACAAGACATTTTCAATGGAGCTTGCAGGACGTACTTTGTCAGTTGACATTGGACGTGTAGCTGCTCAGGCAAATGGCGCTGCATTTATGCGCTATGGTGATACAGTTGTCCTTTCTACGGCAACAGCATCCGAGAAACCAAGAGAGGAATTGATTTCTTCCCATTAAGCGTAGAATATCATGAAAAAAGATGTATTCCATCGGAAAAATTCCGGAGGATTTTACAAAGACGTGAAGGTAAACCAAGCGATAACTCTATTTTGACTTGTCGTGTAATTGACCGCCCTATGAGACCTTTTTTCCCAAAAAGATTATCGAAATGATGTAACACTGGAAAACTTAGTTATGGATGTTGACCAGGATTGTGCACCGGAACTTGTTGCTATGCTTGGTTCTGCTCTGGCTACTTGTATTTCTGATATTCCATTTGATGGTCCTACAGCAGCTACACAGGTAGGTCTGGTTGACGGTGAACTTGTTTTACAATCCGACAAGCGCACAGCGTGAGGTTTCTGATTTAGCACTTACTGTTGCTTCTACAAGACAGAAAGTTATCATGATTGAAGCCGGTGCAAACGAAGTTGATGAAGCTACGATGATTCAGGCAATTTATGGTGCCCATGAGTTGAATGGACAGATTATCGAGTTCTTTGACAAGATTGTAGCAGAGTGTGGTAAAGAAAAACACGAGTATGAGCATTTTGATATTCCGGAAGATATGTGGAATGACATGGTTAATTTCATTACACCGGAAGCTATGGAAGAAGCTGTATTTACTGATGTAAAACAGGTTCGTGAAGAAAATATCCGCGGTATTAAAGACCGTTTGGAAGAGCGTTATGCAGAGGAGCATGAGGACTGGATTTCCTTTATTGATGAGGCTGTTTATAAATTCCAGAAAGTTACAGTCCGCAAGATGATTCTGAAAAGACCACAAACGTCCGGATGGCCGTGAGGTAAAACAGATTCGTCCGCTTCATGCGGAAGTAGATGTACATGCCTACCGTACATGGATCAGGTTTGTTCTCTCGTGGACAGACACAGGTGTTGAATGTTACAACATTGGCTCCACTTTCAGAGAAACAGAAATTAGATGGTTTGGATATTACAAAAACATCCAAGAGATATATGCATCACTACAACTTCCCATCATGGTCTGTCGGTGAAACAAGACCATCCCGTGGTCCTGGACGCCGTGAAATCGGACATGGTGCTTTGGCAGAGCGTGCTTTTGGTTCCTGTTCTTCCTAGCGAAGAAGAGTTCCCATATGCAATCCGTACCGTATCCGAAATTTTTGGAATCCAACGGTTCTACATCTCAGGGTAGTATTTGTGCATCTACATTGTCATTGATGGCTGCCGGTGTTCCGATTAAGGCACCAGTTGCTGGTATTTCCGTTGGTTTGGTAACGGGTGATACGGATGATGATTACTTGATTTTGACAGATATTCAGGGGCTTGAAGATTTCTTCGGCGATATGGACTTTAAAGTTGCCGGTACGAAAAAGGTATTACTGCCATCCAGATGGATATTAAGATTCATGGTTTGACAAGAGAAATCGTGGAGCAGGCTATTGCAAGAACAAGAGAAGCCCGCCTTTACATCTTAGATGAGGTTATGGCAAAAAAGCAATTGCAGAGCCTAGAAAAAGAAGTAAATGCTTACGCTCCAAAGATTAAACAGATTATGATTGACCCGGCTAAGATTGGTGAAGTTGTTGGTCAGAGAGGTAAGACAATCAACGCATTGATTGAGCGTACCGGTGTTAAAATCGACATTACCGATGATGGTGCTGTTTCCGTTTGCGGAACGGACAAAGAGGCAATGGACGAAGCACTCCGTCTCATCGAAATCATCGTAACTGATTTTGAAAAAGGTCAGATTCTTGAGGGGAACAGTTGTCAGCATTAAAGACTTTGGTGCTTTCATTGAGTTGCTCCCGGCAAAGGAGGGCATGGTTCACATCTCAAGATCGCAAAAAGAGCGCATCGACCGCGTGGAAGATGTCCTGACTCTGGGCGACCAGGTTACCGTGTGTCTGCCTCGGCAAAGGACAAGATGGGCAGAATGAAGGCTTCTCCATGAAGGACGTTGCCCAGGTTTGAGAAAATGAACCGCAGCTGAGCAGGCAAGGCACTGAAGCCTGAACACGAAGCATAGTAAAAAACGCTGGTTTCAGCGTTGAAAAATAGGAAGAAAAGGCTCCTGCCTGCAGTATTGTAGTGATGCTGCGGGCGGGAGCCTTTTCATTTCATAGGAAAATGTCCTATGAAATAAACGCCCGCTTAGGGATGTTGGACGCGTGCGACGCTCAGATTGCTTCCAGCAGGAGCGCATGGGCGATGCCTGGGACGCTCTGCCCTCGTTGTCCAGCTCGTTTTGGAAAGCAGCGCGCCGGTGGGGACGAATAGAATCCGCTTCCACTTTTTTTCAGAAAGCTGCTTTAACAAAAATGCGGACAGAACGGAAGCGCTGCAGCCGCAGCCGGAGCCGCCCGCGTGCGTGTCCTGCTTTTTGCAGTCGTAAATTTCAATGCCGCAGTCCATGGCGCTCCCCAAGGTCGATACCGGAGGTCTGTAAAAATGTCTAAGAGGACGCGCTGTCCGACTTTTCCGAGATCACCGGTTACAATTTTGTCATAATCGTTCCGGTGCGGTGCCGAAATCTTCGAAATGCTGCCGGATGGTGTCCCGCGGCGGCAGGAGCCATGCAGGCGCCCATGTTCATGGAATCCCGCAGACCGTAATCGACAATTTTTCCGGGGAGTAAGGCCTGTGATCATCGCGCGATCATGCCCAGATGGAGCGTTTGCGAGGATGAACGCACCGCTTCCGGTCACAGTCCAGGAGGCGGAAAGCGGCCGCTGATTGCCGTAGGCGAGCGGAAAACGGAATTCCTTTTCTGCGCTGGCGAAATGGCTGCTTGTGACGCAGGCGGCAAAATCCGCAAAGCTGCCGGAAACGGCGAGGCTCGCGAGTGTGAGCGACAGCCCGCAGGTGGAGCAGGCGCCGTAGAGCCCGAAAAAGCGGGCGTTCATACTGCATCAGCCCAAAGCTTGTGGCGATACTTTCTGTCCGAGCAGGTCACCTGCAAAAAATATCGGATATCCGTAGAATGCAGTCCAGCCTTTTTTGGAGCGCCAGATGCAGGGCGTCGCGCTGCAGACTGCTTTTCCGCATCCTCCCAGGTATCGCAGCCAAACAGGTCGTCTTCTCCCAAAGTCAAACAGCTCCCCGAGCGGTCCCCTGCTTTCTCGGCTGCCGACGACAGAGGCGCTGGAGCGGATATAGACCGGGACAGGAAGACGGATGCTCGCTGCCTGCCGCAGGCAAACAGTGCTGCAGGGGCGGGAACAGAAAGAAGTTTTTCAGTCGTTTTATTCATGGTAATTTTCTAATCTCCCTTTCGAAAACGTTTCTGAGAACAGTATTGGTTCATTTATGAATTTCATACCAAAAAGAACTGTACAAACCGGAAAACCTACTATACAATAAGGGCTGATTAGATGCCGGGATGCGTAGGTGAAAAATCCGTAAGGCATCTTTTGATACCTTATAACAGGAGCAAAAAGAAGATGGCAAAAGGATAGGACAAAGATTTGACCCAGGGAACTCCCTGGAAGGTGATTGCCGGTTTTTCACTGCCGGTAATCGGCGGAAATCTGTTCCAACTGTTCTATACGCTGGCAGACAGTATGATTGTCGGAAGGACGCTGGGGGCGGATGCTGGCTGCGGTCGGGGCGACGGCGACGATTGTATATTTTGTGCTGTGCTTCATTCAGGGACTGACCGGCGGATGGGAATTTTACTGGGACAGGCATTCGGCGCGGGAAATGAAAAAAGCAGGTACGCGAATCCGTATCGGCGTCTGTATGGATCAGCGCGCTGTTTACAATCGTATTGACGGTTCTGTGCTGTAGCATGGTGCATCCGATTCTGCGGATGTTAAACACGCCGGTGGATATTTACGACCGGACGTATACCTACCTGTTTATTATCTTTCTGGGAAACGGCGCTACGGTCTTTTATATAATATGATTTCCAATATTCTGCGCGCATTGGGAGATTCCCCGGACACCGCTGCATTTTTCTGATTTTTTCTTCGCTGTTAAATGTTGTGCTGGACGTGGTATTTATCGTTCCGTTCGGCATGGACGGCGGGAGCTGCATGGGCGACCGTGCTGGCGCAGGCAATTTCCGCGGCATTGTGCATTGTGTTTGCGCTGAAACGTTTTTACAATCCTGCATCTTTCGGTCGGCGCAGCAGATGCCCGAGGAATACACAAAGACAGAAATGCTGCTCGAATATGCTGCGCGATGTGCCGAGCTGTTCGTCTTACCTTACACGGCATCCGACTGCATCTGCAGCATTCGCTGCTCGCTTCGCGTCTTCTGCGGCGGCCTCTCGGCGGATGCCGCAACGGTAATCATCCTGCTGCACTGCGCTCGCCTCGATTGCTGGAAACAAAACAGCGCGGAGCCGCCATGGTCGATATTTTTCGACCGTACCCGCCGATGCCTCGGAGGAGAGATGGCAAACAGCGCATCTACAACCGGGAAAGATATCCCTTCGCTCTGCGACATACTTCTTCACCGTCGCTTGAGACCGCCGCATAGCCGTCTATGTTATATCGGGCGATGCGGGCAGAAACAAGACAAGCTGCCGTAGGTTGCGCATGGTTTCCTCGTTTGGAGCCGAACTCCCTTCGTGAGCTGAATTTATATGTGCCTCCGGAGCCTGCTCACTCTTGTACCGAGCAATGTGTACTCGACATATATGGGATACTTTCATCCGCGTCGCAGATAACTCGACAACTATGCGGAGAGCTCTCGAAGCGGCGAAAGCTGGGATACGCTGGCGTTGATGTGTTGTCGCCTCATCACAAAGTGTGCGGTCTCTGTCAGCACCTGCCGAGGCTGCCTGACCTTATCTCGGTTCTCAGCCGAGCTGTTCTCCTGTCAGGTAGAAACGGCAGACGGTTGGCGCGCCGGTCGGCTGTGTATCGCTTCAGTCTGGATATTTCTCGGTCATAAAAACGCGCTTGAGGATATAACCGCAGCCGTCGCCGCTGCATTCGCTCCGCATTTGAATATACGCGCGATCTCTCGCCCTTTGATTATCTCAGCTTCGATGCCTTTGTATCGCAGCGCCGAGTGAGGTAACCGAGGTCGAGTTGATATTCTTCTATACAGCGGCAGTAGGTATAAGCTCGGTATGCTCGTTAACGCCGGGCGAATAAAATCAATCTCCTGCTCAGGATTATCCGCGCTTGAAAACGACCGAATGGTCATAATGCTGCGCGGCGAGAACGGCGGTTTCGCCTACGATGATGATATCCTCTCCACAGGCTCTCACACGCTATGAGAACGGATATCTTGAAATTACCTCGCCGCCGAGCGCGTCGGTAAATGCGCACCTCTGCGGTCTGTCGCTCATAATGCCGTCAGCACCGTGGCTGCCGTGATCCTTGCCATCTTCCGCGCCGGTATAAGAAGCCGCGATGACAGCCGAAAACCCGTGCTCGCGCTATCCGGAAGGATCCGGCCGGAGCGTTACCCGGAAGGACTGAAGCAGTTGCTGCCGGAGAAACCGCTCACCAAGTTGTCATGCCGATCGGGAGCGTAAAGTTCATAAAGGCCCGGAATCGTCGTGGAAATTTTTTTTCGCCGCATACGCGCACGCCCGCCCGCACAAATCAGCAGGGAGGCATTGAGTATGCAGTTTCCTTTTTCTCACCTGATAGCCGTTTCGGCGTAATATTTCCGACACTGTTGGGCGCTTTCTGTTTTTCACTGCGAGTCAAAGCTCACCCGGTATTTTCTCCGCCGCTCGCCTCCGGAAAGAGGGAAACGGCGCTTACCCTCACCGATAGCGCAGGGCATTGGCGGCACGCCGCACCGTTATAGAAAGCATACCTGAGTGCTCGTTCTTAAGAACAGCAAAAAAAATACGGCCTGGCAACAGATCAGACGCACCTACCGTCGTTGGCACCGGGCTGGATAAAGGCGGTCGATACCTTTCGCCCCGGGACTGCAATGACACTTTGCCACCTATGCGAGGCATTGATACCGGCGAGCCGCGAAAAAGCTATGCTATGGAGGTTCCAAGATACGATAAGACACCGACAAGGACGGAAAACCGCTACATGGATTATAATCAAAGTTATGATACCATCGCCGAGATCTTCGACCGCAGAATGGCATCGAATCGGCTCTGCGCGGTGGACACCCCGGACACTCCCGCGCGAGCGCGAAATAATAGTTCTCCGCCATGCCCGGAGTGCGCGTGGAATGCCTCAGCGAGAGATCGCTGTGCTCTCGGCACTCCCGGCGGCGTCAGCCGAAATTTGAAAGCGTGTGTCGTAAAGGGCGCGAGGGCATGTGAAAGAATACTATCCCAAGCTGGCAACTGCTCGGCTATACGCGGAATACACCAACAATAAGCGCAGCACCTTTCAAATAGCTGTTTGAATGCGGCAGCTCTTTATGTCAAAACAAAAGTAAATTCCGAAGAATTGTCGGAAGTATATGCGCAACACACTGCAGGCGATCATACCAGAGCATAACGTCAATGCACTGTTCCTGACAAACAGACAATGCATAGGTATAATTATAGCATAAAGTATACACGGAGGGGACGCCATAAGCATTGCGTTACCGACATCGGCTTCAAACACGTTAAGATGAACATCTTTTGACCGAAGCGACGACGGCGGTATAAACCTTTGCCCATGCCGTCAGCCTCCGGACTTGCCGGGCACCGTGGTGACGGCGCTCTTACCGACCGAGGGCTGCCGACCGCGCGTTAAAGCGAAATACCGCAAGGGCGTGGAGGCACACGGTTGCGACGAGCCTATGCTCTTTGTGCATTCCAGTGAGCCTGCGCAACATCAGCAATAAAGATCAGGTGAGCGTATACCTGCAGGACCGGAATGTATGGCTGATGTGCTGTCGGGCGAGGATGAGGCGCGAATGAGCCGGTAAGCGAAGCGCGAGCTCGAGGCGCCGAGCAGGGACTGACAACGACCCGGAGGGTAGCTGTGAGCTTATCCGATTCGAGCTACCAGCGAACCGACAGATTAGCATACCGCTCGGCTGTGTTTCCTCCGCTCAGAGACCGATTCATCCGGAAAGCGGCAGATTTCGGAACGCAGACGAGCCGAAAAATACAGCTGTGTCCGCGATGCGGTAGATGCATGCGGAATACCGAACCGCAGCAATAAACATAAGCCTGGAGAATGGTAATATGAACGGTATGAGGATTTTTGTCGGCGGGAGTGCCCGCGTGCTCTTCCGCCTCGCGGCAAAGCCGACAACAGCTCTGCAGCGATAAAAAATAAGGAAACAGCGGATTTTTATCGAGATCGGAAGCGAACGGTTCTCTATCGTACCGGCTGCAACGAACCATCACGAGGTATGCTTTCCCACGCGCGCAGCCTTTGAGCGGGTATGCGAAAGTTATGCCGACGCATATCGGAATGCGGATACGGCAGCAATGATGGGGCTGCCCAACCCGACCGCCGCCTGACGACCGCCGTTCCGGGGATCATTGCACTGCGCGCGATCGCGACGGCTGCCGACCTTGATACGGTCCATTCACTGCCCCTCCGGCGTGCGGGGCGAGGGTTGGCCTCGAGTGCCTTATCGAAACCGAAAAAGTTTCAAAAAGCCTCAAAGAAATAATTGACCGAAACGCAACATTACGGCGCAGCAGCGCATAGTGAGACGAAGCCATCACTTATGCAGGCACGGAACAAAAATCAAAATAATCAAGGAAAAATCAAAATGCAGATAAACGAAAAATCATCCGGATCTTTATTCACCTCGAAGGCATAGTCTTCGGTCCGGCGCCGCTCATTGCAGCCGAGACCGGCACAGCCTCGAGACGCATAAGAGCGCATCGTTGTCGCCGAGAGAGCGCGGAGAGCTCACGAAAGTGACTCGGATGGCTTCTCGAGCGCTCTGCCACCTTAGGCTTTGAGCTGTGCACTGCGCCGCGCCGATGCCTCCGGCAGCACACACGGCGGTATTATTGCCTACCGCGAGCCGCGCGCGATTATCCTGCACCCTCGATGCTGATTTTATCAAGCGAACAAGAAAACTCGGCTTTTATGTCATGATGGGGAGTGGTATTGAGGACCTTCATATTGAGCAAGCGGTGCTCGGTCTACCGGCAGGAGTCGACGGAATAGTCCTTATCTCCCCGCAATTGGCTCAGTGCCGCGGGAACGGTATGTCGCTCGGGCGCAGGCGCACTGTGAGCTTGCCGATATTGCGACCGCCTCCGGTGAGTGTGATGGGTAACGTACCTCCGCCTGCCGGTTCGCATAATAGCAACAGACCTTAACGACTGGTATCGGTATAGACGAACCTGTACCATTCTTTCTGCTGATAATCGGCGGCGCAGAGGAATATCCCGCACCCCTGAAAGCCGCACCGACGATAGTTCGACCTCGATTACGGCAGAGATTTTCCCCCGAGGCACTCTCAGGCTTCCGCTGCGGCTATACCTCATTTGAGGCCAGACAAAACCGATACTGATCGACAAATATGTGACCGTTTTCTTTCCGTTATGGCTACTATAAACATGGTATATATGTGAAAGGAACGGTTCATGAAAAAAGAATATTTTGCCGCTATGAACAGCTCGGCATGGCGATTTGTATCGCCACCGTGATTGCTTTCGCAACAGGAGCGCAGATGCATAATCGCGGGCGGTCCTGGCTGCGGGAAATCAACTTAA
>VOFK01000371.1_pt1 | contig 26516 bp, 34 predicted proteins | sample 5384121 | NCBI WGS metagenome assembly VOFK01 (sample SAMN12384730, study PRJNA508395) | human gut metagenome | isolation source: healthy gut J | host: Homo sapiens | reverse complement strand
TACTGCATCACCATCGGAGTAAAATAAGAATGATTGGTCCATATTTGCATTGATTCGGCGCAACACCATAACGAGATATCCGATAGCATTATCGTCGGTTTCATCAGGAGAACTTTACAGGTATGTTGCCCGGGGAAACCTTCTTCACCGTCCGCAGCGACTTGCAAAGTGTAGCGTCTCGGCGATGCCGAATGCTTTCTCTTTAATTCTACTTCTTCACTTATCTTTTGCTCATAGTAATCCAATTCCCTACTTATATGACTGCACATGCTTTATGCTGCTCAAAGCCCTGTCTGATTACAATCCCGTACTGATATGCTCTTCTCCCTGGACAACTCTTCGTAGTTATTGTCATGAAGTGTCAGTGGTGATGCTCATGGTATGGAACTCTGGCTTTCTCGACTTGCAGCTGCATTCGCATTCGTGAACTTCGTTCTTCCCTTTCGGCTTCTTCCTCCGAAAAGCCGGTGCCCTACTTCAGTCCTTTGGTTCCCCTCATCTGCGCCTTCGGCCCGTCCGTCCTCTTCTTCGGATATGCTTTATGGTATCAATATTACTTTTCGGATGGGGTGATTATTTCCATCAAGCAGGGAAGTTCTTTTGAGTATTCACCGTTTTATTGACCTTTATAACCGTAAAGATACAGGAGGAACGATACATGTTTGCTTTAACTTCGAAAATATTGCGTTATTACCTGTACCAGCATTATGTCGATATGCGTAAGAAGGTATGACAGGACTTTATCGGCTGAGGTCAGAGTCCGACATGTCACTTTCCGTTTCAGGAGATGTTTTTTGTTTCTTTTTTCCACAAACGGGACATGGTTAAAAAATTTTACGTTGGGATACGGATGGTTTTATTCTTTACCAAGCGCCTGGAAGAAGCACCTTCGAAGTCCCGCGTTTTAATCCTTCTACGGGTGCTTTACGAGCTTTCCTGGAAGAGTTTCTTTTTTGATTATGCAGGGCGTCTCCTCCGGTCAGCCAAGTAGGAAACGATTTCGGCTGAAGTCATAGAAACACCAAATGATTGATAAACAATGTGTTATAACGTAGATTTATAATAAAAAGCTTTGTTGCCGGTTCTTTTTCGTATCTTTGAGGTATGAAAAAGACCGGTCATAGAGCTTCTGGAGGAACAGAACAGACATTTCAAGAACAGATTAAAGCTGCTGACAAGCGTGAGCAACAAAGTCAGCGTCTGATCTGTGAACTGACTTCACAGGTTAAGCAACTGACCGATGCCGTTCAATCTCTGGAAGAAGCGCTGACGCTGAAGAACGGCAAACTGAAAAAAGCAGGGAGAACATTAGCCGCAGTTTGAGTAAGCTTATCAGCAATGAGTCTGAAAAGCAAATACCTGATAAGCCGCAACCCGCTTCTGAGACAGCTCCGTCCCGTCCGTCCGCTTCCCCCCAAAGAACGGGGAATAACAACTCCAAACGTAAAGAGCATTTTGAACTGGAAGAAAAAGATAATCGAAGTCAATCCCGACCATCCCCTTTTTCAGTATGTCTCTTGCCAAGTTTATGGGATACCGTGATTCTATCCGATATGTCTATATTCCGCCAAAGTTCATTAAGTACATTTATCGACAGAATATTTATAGCTTTAATGAAACGGTCTTCAGCGGTTGCGCCCCCGCCGCCCCTTTTCTGAATTCCCCAATATGACGGTTCGTTCGTTGCCGGTTTATGCCAGTTGCGATATATCTACCCATGAGTGTGGAACGTATCGTTAACTTCTTTCGGGAGAACGGGTTCAAACTCGAAAGCCCACCGCCCATCATCTGCTGGGTAAAACGGCTGTTTTGTTCGAAAACCTCTATGAAGCACTCAGGGAAGTGGTGCTTGAAGATCCCTACCTCTGTTGTGACGAAACATATCACAAAGTACTGGTTCCGGAAAAGAACAGTAAAGGCAAAGGGGTACGAAAAGGGTATATCTGGGCAGCGGCGGCGGCGACCTTAAAGCTGGTGTTCTATTTCTATGAGGACGGATCACGCAGGCAGGAGGTGCTTTTTGATTTCCTCAAAACCTATAAAGGAACAGTACAAAGTGATGCATACGCCCCATACAGGAAACTGGAAACCGACCAATATCACAATATCACGAGGATCGCATGTCTTCAGCACGTCAAACGAAAGTTTCTTGAACAGGATAAGGAACCGGACGCCCGAAAGATAGTTGAAATGATAAACCAACTGTACCAAAAGGAACATGAACATCGGACAGGCTATCAGGGATGGACAATCAAAGACAATCTTGCACATAGAAAACAGTATGCCCCGCCAATACTCAGGAAGATAAAAAAGAAATTATTGAGCCTGCAGGCAAAGCCGGACTTATTACCGAAAAGCCAAATGGCGGAGGCCATTAATTACACACTATCCCAGTGGAAGGCCATAGAGGATATCTTTACCAAAGGGGAGTATTATCTGGACAACAACCTTGTCGAGAGGTATAATCGGTATATATCACTATCCAGAAGAAACTCGCTTTTCTTCGGAAGCCATAAGGGAGCTGAAAGAGGGGTAATACTATATTCATTGGCATGTTCGTGCAGGATGCATGGCATAAATACATTCGAATATATAGCCGATGTGATTAACAAAGCGGCGAAGTTACCACCAAATACAGACAGGAAAATATATAGAGATTTATTGCCACACAAATGGAAGGAAAACAGAAGTAGAATCTGAAAAGGAAAAAGGATTATCAGATTTTTTGAAGAAAAACACGGCATCGCCGAGACGCTTACGAAATTGCTCTGATATCGCCTATCTATCATACTATTTTGCCTTATCTCTCATGCAAATAGAAAGTAGATATGTTAGTGTTCATGTAGTTCCAAGATTAGTTTCATGTAGTTCCAGGATCAGTTTCAACCGGTGGAACAAAGTGTTTCATGCCTTGGAACAAAGTGTTTCCAAGCAATGAAACAAAGTGTTTCATGTACGAAACAAAGTGTTTCAAGCGTTTGAAACTATTTGAAACACCTGTTGAAGTTCTTTGGAGCACCTATCTACTTGATTAACTTGACTGTAGCTACTGTTTCGCTTAACCTGTTCTTTCAGGAAGTACTAAATCATTTTTCAGCCGACAATGCATGAGTTATCAGCTATTAACGCCTGATTGTCCAACTATTAACAACTGACACATCAATCATTAATAACTGACACAACAGGCGTTAACATCCTGAATGCAAGGAGTAAGTAGAAAAAAAAGATGTATTATGGCATACATACAAAGTGAGAGCAACCGCTTGCTCTCATACTGCCACCACACTTGCTACAATCGCTGTAAGGCCGATGGATAAAGGGATACAGACCAATAGTTAGAGCATGAGAGCAAAACCTATGTTTAATTCATGTGGAGGGGATATTTCTATCCCAGTAACTTATCAATGATAAAATGACCGATGAAAAATAAATCACCCATGAAGACAACACTGAATATCAGAAAAGCGATAGCGGTACTCCAGCGATAATCCCCTTCGTCCTCCCCGCGCTTGATACGCAGCAGGGGAGCTATACAAGCAATCGCCCGCAATGAACAGCACAAACAGACTCGGTATCAAGTCACCCCACGATACCAACCACAAGTTATCACCCCTTTCCCATCAGGAAGGTCAATGCTACGGCCAACAGGAAGACAGAAGCATACTGCAAATCTTTTCTCTTCGAATTCATAGCGGTCATATTTAAAGTACTTTTCACAAAGATATCGAATCTCTTCCAATAATCCTTATCAATTCCATCTAAAAAAAGATTATGTCTGATCAGAAGGTTCGGACGGACCGCTCCCCGCTCTGGCGGATTTCTTTTTCAGCCGGCCACTCTTTTTCAGCGCCTCGGCAATAATCCACTGAAGTTGTCTGTTTGTACTTGCGAAATTCATCGGCGGCCCATTTTTCAATGGCATCCATCGTCTCGGCATCTACACGCAAAACAAAACTCTTGATTGAAGATTCTTTTTTAGCCACTACTTTCTTACCTTCTTTTTTTATTGATTAATGATTCAACGTACCTGTATTGACTACCGGCTGCGCAGCTTCATCATCGCACAAAAAGAACTACAAGCAGATTGCTGACCATCGCTGCCTTCTTGTCCTCGTCAATTCCACAATTTCCTCTTCAGAAAGTTTATGCAAAGCCATACGTACCATAGATACGGCACCCTCCACAATCTTCTCACGGGCACTGATAATAGCCGAAGCCTGCTGACGACGCAACATAACCGCCGCAATCTCAGGAGCATAAGCCAGATAGTTGATACGAGCCTCCACAATTTCCATTCCAGCCATTGCCAGACGCTCGTTAAGCTGATGCTCCAACTGGTCGTTGATTTCATCCCCTCCGCTGCGTAAGGTCAACTCATCCGCATTCGCCTCATTATCATCGTAAGCATACAACCCCGCCACCTGACGAAGAGCAGCATCACTCTGCACACGAACAAAATCTTCAAAAGCATTCATTCGTCCGGCAACGGTTACGCTCATCTGTCCGGTTCCTTTGTTATCCGCCATCGTCTGCGCATCGATTTCGAACATTGCCTTATACGTATCTTTCAGGTTTCCAGACAAGCACCAGCCCTATCAAGACAGGGATTACCATTTTGTCATTCACCTTTATAGGTTCTATATCCAGATTACGGGCACGCAAAGAAAGTTTCTTCTTATTCATGAAAGGATTCACCCAGAAGAAACCGGTTTCCGTAAACGTACCCTTTGTACTTTCCGGAAGAATACCATTGCCCGGGCTTCATTCGGTTCCTGAGAAAAATATCCCGGAATCATCATAACAGCCGCTGCAATAAAGAGGATCAGCAGCAAGAACAAAAACAATACTCCCTTTAAAAAAGGAGAAAACTCATCACAACCAAAAGGGGGTATCGCCAAATTAATAAACAAGGCTACAAACCCATTAATAACCACGTCATTGTACTGAAATTCTTTTTGTATCCATAGCATTATATTTTGATATTATTTTTTGATATCACAAATATATCACTTTTTAATTTTATAATGCAAGAAGAAAGACTCTTTTTTTCTCGGTTATACATCATTTTTAACTAAACAGCAGTCATCCGATACTAAACAAATTTAAAAGGGTGAAGAAAAAAATAAGGGGTTATCTCAAACTAAAACGGACATGTATTTTGAGGTATTTAAGTTTATTGTTATTTTTGCAGGGTATGAACTTAATACCTTAGACAAGTAAAATATAAAACGACCTATAAAATGAGAAAAAGTAAGTTTAGCCCTGCTCCTCTGCCTTCTCTGCCTCGCCGGAATGGCACAAGGACAAAAAGGCACTTGATTTAAAAAGATATTACCTCCGGACGTTTCCGCCCGGAAAACATTCAGAGTCATCCCTATGCCCGATATGGGGGAGCACTACAAATGAGCGCCGACGGTACGCAAATCATCAAATACTCATTCCGTACAGGAGAAAAGGTAGAAGTGATTTTCGACGTAAACCAGGCACGTGAATGTGACTTTAAGAATTTCGACAGCTACCAGTTCTCACCCGACGGTGACAAACTGCTGATTGCTACCCGAACAACCCCGATCTACCGGCATTCTTACACAGCTGTACATTATATATACCCTTTGAAACGAAATGATAAGGGAGTTACGACAAACAACATTATTGAACGGCTGTCCGACGGCGGACCTCAACAGGTCCCCGTCTTTTCTCCGGATGGGACGATGATCGCTTTTGTGCGTGACAATAATATATTCCTCGTGAAGTTGCTCTACGGCAACAGCGAAAAGTCAGGTTACCGAAGACGGCAAGCAAAAAGCAGTTCTCAATGGTATCCCCGACTGGGTATACGAAGAAGAATTCGGTTTCAACCGTGCTCTGGAGTTCAGCGCCGACAATAATACCATGATTGCTTTCATCCGCTTTCGACGAATCGGAAGTTCCTTCCTATTCCTTCCCGATGTTCGCAGGTGAAGCACCGCAGATTACCCTTTGAAAGATTATCCGGGCGAATATACGTATAAGTATCCGAAAGCAGGATATCCGGAATTCGAAGGTAGAAGTACGTACGTACGATATCAAATCACACGTGACCCGTACGATGAAGCTCCCGATAGATGCAGACGGATATATTCCCCGTATCCGCTTTCACGAAAGACGCCAGCAAACTTACTGTCATGACACTGAACCGTCACCAAGACCGTTTCGATCTTTATTTTGCCGATCCGCGTTCAACTCTCTGCAAATTAGTGTTGCGTGATGAATCACCTTATTATATTAAGGAGAATGTTCGACAATATCAAGTTCTATCCCGAAACTTTCAGTCTGCTTAGTGAGCGTGACGGTTTCAGTCATCTGTACTGGTACAGCATGGGTGGCAACCTCATCAAGAAAGTGACCAACGGCAAATATGAAGTGAAAGATTTTCTGGGTTATGATGAAGCAGACGGTTCGTTCTATATTATACCAGCAATGAGGAAAGTCCTTTGCGCAAAGCTGTCTATAAGATCGACAAGAAAGGCAAAAAAACTGAAACTGTCTCAACGTGAAGGCACCAACACACCGCTTTTCAGCCAGTCGATGAAGTATTACATGAACAAATTCTCGAATCTGGATACTCCTATGCTCGTTACGCTGAACGACAATACAGGCAAAACCTTAAAGACGCTCATCAACAACGACCAACTGAAGCAAACGTTATCCGGTTATGCGATCCCGCAAAAAGAGTTCTTTACTTTCCAGACGACGGACGGAGTGACTTGAACGGATGGATGATGAAGCCGGCCAATTTTCCACATCCAAGAAATATCCGGTACTGATGTACCAATATAGCGGACCGGGTTCACAACAAGTACTGGATACTTGGGGAATCAGTTGGGAAACTTACATGGCAAGCCTCGGTTACATTGTTGTATGCGTAGATGGTCGTGGCACAGGAGGTCGCGGAGAAGCGTTCGAGAAATGCACATATCTCAAAAATCGGTGTGAAAGAAGCCAAAGATCAGGTTGAAACGGCTCTCTATCTGGGTAAACAGCCTTATGTGGACAAAGACCGTATCGGAATCTGGGGATGGAGCTATGGCGGATACATGACATTAATGAGCATGAGCGAAGGAACTCCGGTGTTCAAAGCCGGTGTAGCTGTTGCCGCACCTACCGACTGGCGTTTCTACGACACCATATACACGGAACGCTTTATGCGTACTCCGAAAGAGAATGCGGAAGGATACAAAGAGTCATCTGCTTTCACACGTGCTGATAAACTGCATGGCAATCTGTTGCTGGTACACGGCATGGCAGATGATAATGTTCACTTCCAGAACTGTGCAGAATATGCCGAACATCTGGTACAGTTGGGCAAGCAGTTTGATATGCAAGTATATACCAATCGCAACCATGGCATATACGGCGGCAACACCCGTCAGCATCTATATACACGATTAACCAACTTCTTCCTGAATAACTTGTAATGGCTGACAGAGTGCGTAAGCCCGAGTGGCTGAAAAATAAATATCGGCGCCAACAACCGTTACACCGAAACTAAAAAGAATAGTCGACTCCCACTGCCTGCATACAATATGCAGCAGTGGGCGTTGTCCCAATATGGGAGAATGCTGGGGAAAAAGGAACCGCCACATTTATGATCGGGGGGGACATCTGTACCCGTAGCTGCAAATTCTGTAATACGCAAACCGGACGCCCGCATCCGCTGGATACCAACGAGCCCACGCATGTGGCAGAGTCTATCGCCCTCATGAAACTAGATCATGCGGTAGTTACCTCAGTAGACCGTGACGATCTGCCTGACTTGGGAGCCGGACATTGGGCACATACGATCCGTGAAATCAAACGACTGAATCCGCAAACCACTATCGAGGTGCTGATACCCGATTTCCAGGGTAGAATGGACCTGGTCGATCTGGTCATAGAAGAAATCCCCGACATTATCTCTGCAATATGGAGACGGTAAGACGTATCAGCCCGCTGGTCCGCAGTGCTGCCAACTACGATACCAGCCTGCAAGTAATCGGTCATGTTGCCGGAAGCGGAATCAAATCGAAAAGCGGTATTATGGTCGGGCTGGGAGAAACTCCCCGGGAAGTAGAAACAATCATGGACGATCTGCTGGCAGTCGGCTGCCAGATTCTTACGATAGGACAATATTTGCAGCCTACGCACCGGCATTATCCGGTTGCCGAGTATGTGACGCCACAGCAATTTGCCGCTTATAAAAACAATCGGATTAGAGAAAGGATTCAGCATTGTAGAAAGCGCCTCTTGTCCGCTCGTCCTATCATGCAGAGAAACACATACGATAGAAAACAAAACACATTCCCTATTTGTTTTATAGGTAAAACCGGCAAATAAACATAAAGATGGATCATAAAGGAACACTTTCTTCCGCGTTTAACATGTCATTGGGTTTTATCCCCGTTATTATTTCCATTTTATTGTGTGAATTTATAACGCAAGACACGGCTATTTACATCGGTACTAGTATAGGTATCGTAAGGGGGATATACCTATTACTACACCCGGCAAAGAACGTGATCCCTAATTTTATTCTTTATATAGCTACCGGAATGCTGGCACTGCTCTCGCTCGCAGCCTTGATTCCCGGCGACTATGTTCCGCCCGGCGCCCTGCCCACGCTTACGCTGGAAGTCAGTATCTCATTCCGATGCTGATACCTACATGCATAAAAAAAGTTTATCAATCACTTTCTGAGACAGATAGGCTCCTGCAACAAACGCTTGTACGCGCAAGGGCAGAGGCTGCCGTTGTCTCAGCACGCTTTGCATTGATCTTCGGCATATTGCATTTTATCATTATCAGCATTGTGGTAGCCTTGTCAGGACCCTTTAAGCCAGACAAGTCTGATGGTACTTTACAAAGTATTTCCACCTGTCGTATTTGTGATGGCTATCCTGTTCAATCAGATCGCTATCCGGTATTTCAACCATCTGATGTCGCACACGGAATATGTACCTATAGTCAACACCAAAGGAGACGTAATCGGAAGTCTTGCCATAGAAGCGCTCAACTATAAAAATACATATATCAATCCGGTCATAAGAATAGCCGTATCCACTCACGGGATGCTGTTTCTTTGCGACAGACCGATGAACGCTATTCTGGACAAGGGGAAAACGGACATACCAATGGAATGTTATCTCCGCTATGGTGAATCGCTCACCGAAGGAGAGTCAACCGTCTGGTACACAATGCGCTCCCACAGGCAGCAGAAGATATCAAGCCACAGTTCAACATCGTCTATCACTTTGAGAATGACATAACCAACCGGCTCATCTATCTCTTCATCGTCGACATTAAAGATGATTCTATCCCTTTGTACTCCCCGCTTTAAGAACAGTAAGCTATGGAATTTCAAGCAGATAGAAGAGAATATGGGCAAAGGCTTTTTCAGCAGTTGCTGAAGATGAATACGAACACTTGAAAGATGTTATTTGTATAAGAGAAAAAAAAATACAAGGAATCTTAGATAATTCGGGAACATGTCCTTTTTCCAGTTTTCACTGTACGAGTTTGTATCAATCCCTACCTTCACAAGTGATATTGGCAGCAATGCATAGTTTTGTCTGCGGACGGCAGTTCTGCAATATATCCTCTATCATCTTATGATTCCGGTAAGGAGTTTCGATAAATAGCTGTGTCTGGCTTTCGGCGTAGACGCGTTGTTCCAGTGTCTTCAGCCTCCCCGGCCGCTCGCCCGGTTCTAATCGGCAGATAGCCGTGAAAGGCAAAGCTCTGTCCGTTAAATCCCGAAGCCATTACGGAAAGAATGATCGAAGAAGGTCCCACCAAAGGAACAACCTTTAACTTCTTGCGCTGCGCGATAGCAACACATCCGCCCCGGATCGGCAACAGCCGGACAACCGGCTTCGAAATCACTCCCCATAGAAGCACCGCCAACCAAAGGTTTCAGATAACCGGAAATGTCTTCGGGAGAAGTATGCTTATTCAGCGGATAAAATGTCAGCGAATCAATGTCAATCTCCCGATCAACCTTCTTCAGAAAGCGACGGGCAGAACGAACATCCTCGACAATAAAATGCCGGATACCAGAGATAATCTCCGTATTATAAGAAGGCAAAACCTTTTCGACAGGTGTATCACCTAGAGTCACAGGTAGTAAATAGAGAGCAGTTTCCACTTTTAAAATTGAGAATTAAAATTGCCAATGAAGCTATCAGGAAGCCAGATAATCGGACTGGTTCAACATCTCGTGATAGTCGGTAAATTCCAACAAATCTTTCAGCTTCATATCCTTATGCTTTTCATATAGGAAGAAACAATCTGTGCGCCTATCCATATACCCACTGATGCAGGCGCTTGTCCACCCAGCATTTCAACAGCAGGAGCAGGTTTCATATAATAACGGATGATCATCGGGTCACGCGCATGCAAATGATCGTTGGAACAGATATGTTCCCAAATAGCCTTTTCGTTTTTTTCTTGCACCAGGCATTTTCCTCATCCGAATAACCGATTGCATCACCAATATTATCATAACCCAACAAATGCTGCACTACATAATTGATCTTCCCGGAATGCATCATCAGGTCAATCAGGCAAGTCCCTCGTGATAACTCATTCCGTAACGGTCGAGGAGATAGAATACAAAACAATCCGGCACAATACGTTCGGGACGCATTGAACGGCATTGATAGTCGTAATAGAAGCGTTTGTAAAGCGGGTAATCTTCCCCCATATATTTATCGAGGCTGATACCGAGCAACGTGTCTACAAGAATAATAGACTCGTTGAATGCGGATATCTGCGAATAGACAAACGGCACCTTCGTACCGGGGACCTCTTTTTTCAGTTTCCGGAATCCTTTATTCAGTCCTTTCTCCACTTCATCAAGATTGGGGGAACTTAGCTTCCACGTCACTCACTAAGCGGACTAACGTAGTGTCCGAATAGAATTTTTGAAGACGCTGAAAAATGGTATCGTCTTTCACGGTACCGATAGCCAGTACATCTTCAATCAGAATTTTCGTCGGCTGGCGGTAATCCATTGTCAGTTTCTGCATAGCAGAAAAGCTGTTGGAGCGAACATATTCGCTCAACAGCTTATCATATCTCAGAACAGAAATCTCTTCTCCTTTCTGCTCCGTACCTTTTCCTGTGCTTATGCCCGCAGGAGGCGAAAAGCATACTTATTAATATAACAAGAAGAGAAATCCGTAGTTTCATAATCTTTTATCCGTAAATGATATTACCATTTTTCGTCCATATACTCATCCAGTCCTTTTTCGTAAGTAGCCATTGCACGAAGACTCATACCTACGCTGGAGAAACCACCGTCATGGAAAAGGTTCTGCATAGTCACCTTACGGGTAAGATCGGAGAACATCACGATACAATAATCTGCACATTCATCGGCAGTCGCATTTCCGAGCGGAGACATACGGTTAGCGAAGTCGAACAACTTATCCATACCTTTCACGCCCGAACCGGCAGTAGTGAATGTAGGCGACTGTGAAATCGTATTCACACGTACACTATGCTCACGTCCGTAGATATAGCCAAAGCTGCGTGCGATAGATTCCAGCAATGCTTTGGCATCTGCCATATCGTTGTAGCCGTAGAAAGTACGCTGTGCAGCCACATAGCTCAATGCAACGATTGAACCGTAATCTGCAATCGCATTCAGTTTCTTGGCCGACTGAATCATTTTATGGAATGAAACGGCTGAAATATCCAATGTCTTATCCAACATTCCATAGTCAAGGTCATCATAAGTACGTTTCTTGCGTACGTTGGGAGACATACCGATAGAGTGGAGCACAAAATCAATTTGTCCGCCCAGTACATCCATAGGTCTTAAACACGTTCGACAAATCCTCTACGCTCGTTGCATCTGCCGGAACAATCTGGCAATTCAGTTTCTCTGCTAAAGCATTGACTTCTCCCATACGGATAGCCATTGGAGTATTTGATAATGTAATTGTTGCACCTTCTTCTACGGCACGCTCTCTGCCACTTTCCAGGCAATAGACTGATCGTTCAGAGCACCGAAGATAATACCTCTTTTTCCTTTCAACAAGTTATAACTCATATCTTTTAATCGTTAAATTTTGTGCAAAAGATAGGACTTTCTGCATAAAAAACACGAATGATGTGTGCAAAATAATAGACAGAAATGACAAAAAATACACGTAATCTATCAATTAGTCCACATCCTCTTGAAGTTTCCCACCTATCTTTGCGAATGATAATTAAGAGGTTTTTTCATAATATTTATTTAAGGTTAGAATTAGGTTAACATGAATTCGTCTTATTCCGCTCCGGCAGGCTGCCTGCGAAAGATCGCCTGCGGAGGGACATAAGAATTATGAAATCATCCTTATTAATATCAACAATATACCAAGAAAAACAATAGATGTATAACCCTATAGAATTAGATTACTAAATGAACACATTGACAAAAAGACTCCTCTGGATAGCCGTATGCTGTTTGCCGTTTATCTCGGGATGTAAACAACCCAATGAGAATGCAGTAAGCAAGAATGCAATAAGCGACGCACTTTACCGGAATTTACCTTTTGAAATGCCCGAAGTGCAACAACCGGCTTTTCCTGCTTATGAGGTAAACATCGAAAAATTTCCGGAGCCAAAGGAGATGGATTATTCCTGAATACAAAAGGCGATCAATGATGCGATCAAAGACGTCAACCAACGTGGTGGGGAAAGTGATTATCCCTGAAGGTACCTGGTTGACCGGCCCTATCGAACTGCTCAGCAACGTGAATCTTTATACGGAACGGAATGCACTGGTACTCTTTACGGGCGACTTCGAAGCATATCCTATCATCGACACTTCTTTTGAAGGATTGGAAACCCGTCGTTGCCAGTCACCGATCTCGGCACGGAATGCGGAGAATATCGCTGTCACCGGCTATGGCACGTTTGATGGTAACGGAGATTGCTGGCGTCCGGTGAAGAAAGAGAAACTGCTTCACAGTGGAAGAAACTGGTCAATTCGGGCGGTGTCCTGGATGAGAAACAGGAGATATGGTATCCCACCGCAGGTTCGCTGAAAGGGGCTATGGCTTGCAAAGATTTCAACGTACCCGAAGGGATTAATACAGATGAAGAATGGGCTGAAATCCATCCGTGGTTGCGTCCGGTGTTGCTCAGCATTGTGAAAAGCAAGAAAGTGTTGTTGGAAGGCGTAACTTTCAAGAACTCTCCGAGCTGGTGTCTGCATCCGTTGTCCTGCGAAGATTTCACGGTTAATAATATTATGGTTATCAATCCATGGTACTCACAGAATGGTGACGCGATTGATTTGGAATCTTGCAAGAATGCGCTGATTATCAACAGCGTATTTGATGCGGGAGATGATGCGATTTGTATCAAGTCGGGTAAAGACGAAGATGGTCGCCGTCGCGGAGAACCTTGTCAGAATGTGATTGTGAAGAATAATACAGTACTGCACGGGCATGGAGGATTCGTGGTAGGTAGCGAGATGTCCGGAGGCGTGAAGAATATCTATGTAGAAGACTGCACATTCATGGGTACGGATGTAGGTTTACGATTCAAGAGTACTCGCGGACGTGGTGGTGTAGTAGAAAACATCTACATTAATAACATCAACATGATTAATATACCGAACGAGCCGCTATTGTTCGATTTGTTCTACGGCGGAAAAGGTGCAGGAGAAGAATCGGAAGAAGATTTTGCTGAATCGTATGAAGACTGCCATTCCTCCGGTAACGGAAGAAACTCCGGCATTCCGCAATATTCATATTTCAAATATTGTTTGCAGAGGTTCGGGGCGTGCGATGTTCTTCAACGGTCTTCCGGAAATGCCAATCAGCAATGTGACGGTTAAAAACGTTGTTATGACGGAAGCTACGGATGGAGTTGTTATCAGCCAGGTAGACGGAGTTACTTTAGAAAACGTTTATGTAGAATCGGCAAAGGGTAACAATATATTAAATGTCAAGAATGCCAAAAACCTGACTGTCGACGGAAAAGTTTATGAAGAACTGGGTGCAAAAGGACAGATTCTGAGCCTCAAATAAGATACATTCCAGAAAAAAAGAAGAAAACCACAATATCATTATATAGAGTAAAAAGCTCAAATAGCAGACTATTTTATCCTTAAAAGATAGACGGTCTGCTATTTTTTCCGTTACTTTTGTGACAAAGAAATACAACGTATAATATCAGCTTTTAGAAGCATGAAAAAGAATATTCTTATTATCGCTTTTCTTTTAGGGAGCGTCATCCTGCCCACCTTGGCTCAGAAACAGGAAAAGACGATTACGATAGAGGTACATAATAACTGGAACCAACCACAAACGGATGCACCGGTAGTGATCAGCCTACGCGAGCTTCAAATGGGGTTCAAGGTAAAGTCTGCCGTAGTCATGGAAGGAAGCGATGAAATACCTTCCCAACTGGATGACTTGAACAGGGACCGCAAAATGGATGAATTGGCATTCGTTACCGAACTCCCTGCCCAGGGCAGAAAAACATTCCAGATTACTCTTTCTTCGGAAAAGAGCACGAAGACTTATCCTGAACGGGTTTATGCTGATATGTTTATCACAGACCACCGCAAAGGGAAACATCAACGGGTACAGGCTATTACCGTTCCCGGTACCAGCAATATATATAGTATGGTACGTCCTCACGGTCCGGTGTTGGAATCGGAGTTAGTAGGCTATCGTCTTTATTTCAATGAAAAGCAGACGCCGGATATATATGGCAAATTCAACAAAGGACTGGAAATCAATGAATCACAATTCTATCCTACGGATGAACAGCTAACAAAGGATTCGGGGATGATGTGCTGCGGGTATTTGACAGCTGCGGTCCGGGTGCCTTGAAAGGTTGGGATGGACAGAAAGCAATACACGTCACTCCGGTGGAGACCCGCACGGAACGTATCATCTCCTATGGACCGGTACGTGTCATTGCAGAAATCGAAGTGACCGGCTGGCAATATCAAGGCTCGGAACTGGATATGACGACACGGTACCCTCTATGCCGGACACCGAGATCTCCGTATCGAGGCTTTCTTTGACGAACCGCTCAAAAAAGAGATATTCTGCACAGGAGTTCAGGATATTGTAGGTAATTCCAAATCTTTCTCCGACCATAAAGGTCTTGTAGGAAGCTGGGGTACGGACTGGCCCGTAAACGATACAGTGAAATATGCCAAAGAAACAGTAGGACTCGGCACCTGCATTCCCCAACGTTATGTGAAATCGGAGGAGAAAGATAAAGCGAACTTCCTTTATGCAATTACTGCTCCGGGAAGTAACTATTTCCGGTATCACACCACGTTCACTTCCATGAAAAAACTTTCGGATATAAAACCCCGGAAGCGTGGTTTGCTTATCTCCGCCAATGGAAAGAAGAACTGGCACATCCCGTCACTGTGAAAATTAAGGATATCTGTATAACTAAATAGGGATTATGAAACGATTGACACAGACTTTTTAGCTTTCTGCCTGCTTACGGCTTTCACCGCAGTAGCACAGAAAAACTATGTATCCGAAGTATGGATTTCCGATCTCGGAAACGGCAAATACAAAAATCCGGTACTCTATGCCGATTATTCCGATCCGGACGCTTGCCGTGTAGGAGATGATTTCTATATGACTTCATCCAGCTTCAACTGCCTGCCCGGATTGCAGATTCTGCATTCCAAGGATCTGGTGAACTGGACAATTATCGGCGCTGCCGTCCCCAATGCCCTTACTCCTATTGAAACTCCGGAACGACCGGACCACGGTAACCGTATATGGGCACCGGCCATTCGTTACCACAACGGTGAATTTTATATTTTTTGGGGAGACCCTGACCAGGGGGCTTTCATGGTGAAAAGCAAAAGATCCGAAAAGGTCCGTGGAGTGAGCCTGTTCTTGTAAAGCCGGGAAAAGGGATTATCGACACTTGCCCATTTTGGGATGAGGACGGAAAAGTATATATGGTACATGCATACGCAGGAAGTCGTGCCGGACTGAAAAGTGTAATCACAATCTGCGAACTGAATGCAGAGGCAACGAAAGCAACCACTCCTTCCCGTATCATATTTGACGGACACGAGGCACACCAGACTTGCGAAGGTCCCAAAATGTATAAGAGAAATGACTATTACTATATCTTTCATCCGGCAGGCGGCGTACCGACAGGCTGGCAGGTCGTGTTACGTTCCAAAAACATTTATGGTCCTTACGAGTGGAAAACGGTATTGACACAAGGCAACTCTCCCGTCAACGGGCCTCATCAGGGAGCTTGGGTAGATACCCCTACCGGAGAAGACTGGTTCCTTCATTTCCAGGATGTAGGCGCTTACGGTCGTATCGTACATCTGCAACCGATGAAATGGGTAAACGACTGGCCTGTTATCGGCATAGACAAAGACGGTGACGGTTGCGGTGAGCCTGTTTTGACTTACAGGAAACCGAATGTAGGAAAAAGACATATCCCGTTTGTACTCCACAGGAAAGTGATGAGTTTGACGGTTATACCCTTTCGCCACAATGGCAATGGCACGCTAACATCAACGAAAAATGGACGTATTATGCGGGAGACAAAAGTTATGTCAGGTTATACTCTTACCCGGTGGTAGAAGAGTATAAAAACCTGTGGGATGTAGCTAATCTCTTGCTACAGAAAACCTCTTCCGATAATTTCAGCGCAACGATGAAGCTGACGTTCAGCCCTAACCTGAAAAACAAGGGTGAACGTACCGGACTTGTCGTTATGGGCAGGGACTATGCCGGACTGATTCTTGAAAATACAGATAAAGGTCTTGTGCTGTCGCAAGTTGAATGCCTAAGAGCGGATAAAGGAAAACCGGAAGAAGTGAGAGCCTCCGTTCCCCTTTCTCAAAATACGGTTTATCTGAAGGTACGTTTCAGTTGTGACGGAAAGAAAATCAAGAGCAGTGAAGGCGGGCACGACCTCATTGCAACGTGTAATTTCAGTTATAGCCTTGACGGGAAAAAGTTTGAATCATTCGGTGCTCCTTTCCGGGCAAGAGAAGGACAATGGATCGGTGCCAAGGTTGGTATGTTCTGTACTCGTCCTGCCATTGTTACTAACGACGGCGGTTGGGCAGATGTGGATTGGTTTCGGATTACAAAGAAATAAAAAAAGAGTAACCAAATACAAAAAGACGCTCCTGCATCATAAAAATCTTGCAGGAGCGTCTTTTCTTTTCTACCTTTTGTAAGCGAAAATATCCAAGATAGTAAGATTAATTATAAAACAGAAAGCTCAATGAAGAAACTAGTTATATTCGATTTGGACGGTACATTGCTAAACACCATTGCCGATCTGGCCCATAGCACCAATTACGCATTAAACAAATTAGGATATCCTACCCATGACATTGAGAAGTATAACTTTATGGTGGGAAACGGTATCAACAAGCTTTTGAGCGTGCTCTGCCCGAAGGAGAAAAAACAGAAGAAAATGTACTCCGTGTAAGAAAGGAGTTCATTCCTTACTATGACGTTCACAATGCAGATGACACAGCCATCCTTATCCGAGTATTTCAGAACTTTTATCCTATTTACAATCCGAAGGTATACAGCTTGCAGTAGCTTCGAACAAATATCAGGCAGCTACCGAGAAACTGATAGCCTACTATTTCCCAGAGATCCGCTTCACTGCCGTTTTCGGCCAACGGGAAGGAGTGAACGTCAAACCCGACCCGGCAGTCGTCTTTGATATTTTGAAATTAGCCGATGTAGAAAAAGAAGATGTTCTTTATGTCGGGGATTCAGGAGTCGATATGCAAACGGCAGCTAATGCAAATGTAACAGCCTGTGGTGTAACATGGGGGTTCCGACCTCGAACAGAATTGGAAAAGTTTAATCCGGCGTATATAGTGGACTCTGCAAAAGAGATTGAAAAACTGATATCATCGACTTGCTAAAATGACCTATTGCAAATGTTATTCTCATAACTTAATCGTCAACGCTTAATGAACTGTAGCAAAACTATCGTTCATTCTCATCATAACTAACAGACAATGAAAGATTATACCACCATAATCAGTCGATTTTCAATAAGAAACCTTTATCGTTGCACTCCAGTGAACAGGCTTGTGCACTGAAGTGAATAGGGCTATCCACCTGAGTGCACCGATCTGTTTACCAGAGTGCAACAATAAGGATGAAGAAACTATTTGCATACTACATGATAGACTTCATTCTCCCTGACAGAAAAAGCACAATAATCACGATATATAGTAATAGGCACTGTTCTTCCATTAGCTGTCACTTCTATCTCCCGGTCCGGCCACGGATTCCGGATCTTGCAAACAGGTGCTTTGCCTGCCTGAATTTTCAACTCGGTCACTTGAGCCCCATCATACGAAGCCGACACAAGAAAACCTCCTTTAGCCCGAAGACGTGTGAAGGATGCCGGTTTCTTCATCCAGTCGGGAAAAAGGTAAAGCACATCATCTACCGTTTGTAGCATCATGGAATGTACCGCCTCCATAATCGCACTCTTCTCCAGACAATGGTGCCCATCCGTAATCAAGAAGTTCTTTCCCGCAGTTTCAGCCTGATACCTCATCTTGTCGATAAGTATTTCCGGGTCGAAAGCTACGCGGGCTCCCATCACATAAGCACTCAAGCCCAATTCGTTCATGAGTTTATAGCCCTCCTGTGCCACAAAATAATAGTGGACCGTATTGCGTGCAATCTGAAGAGCTTCAGGAGATGATGCCAGATTCAAGACTTCACATGGATAAGCGGCATGTAACTGTATCATGTGATTCGGCGCATCCCATCCGGCTTCATTCTTGGCATAAACAGGTAGTCCCTGGTTCGGTTGCCGGGTAGGCATAATCACTTTGTAGGCCGGAAGATGATCCACAATATCCTGCCATTTGTCTCGTCTGTCCGCATCCATGTTCAGGATTTGGCTATAGCGCAGCAGAAGCCGGAATGTCTGTTCCACAAAAGCCACATCCGACGGCGGATTCAGGTCCCACGAATTTTCATGTCCCCCGGTGGTAATCGTATATCGGTAGGAATTACCGTATCGTTCTTTTTGAATGTAATCTTCGTAAAAATCCCCACACTCCCTGATAAAAGGATAGGCTCTTTCACGTAGAAAAGTTTCATCACCGGTGTATTCGTAATACCAGCTAAACAACGGTACATTGAAAGGAGCATTGACTGTTTGCTGCCAGTAGGTACAATAAAAAGCCACCAATTCCCAACGCACTGACAGGAAATAAAAAAGCCCCCTGCACGATTTTCCTTTCAGCGAAGGGTGTACCAGTTCCAATTCTTCCTTTGCCCGCCTTCTACCCTCCGAATCATCCCTTCAAGAAAACGGTAGTAGGGCATGGCAAAAGCTCGGACGGTTGGATGAAAACATACTGTAAAATCCACCTTGGCTATTATAATTCAGATGAATATCTCCGTGGTAGTTCATTTCGTCATCCATATTCCATACACCATACATTCCTCCGCAAGCAGGGAGAGTGTTCGTCATAAGCCGAAGCCTGTAAATAGACAGAGACAAGATATTGCCTGTCAATCAGGTCATCGCCGGTCTCCACATACGAACGTCGCCACATCTCTGTCCACCAAAGATCTTTCTGCTGTTTCAACCGACGGAGATCTTTTACCGACAAAGAGGTTAACCGGACGTAGGCTTCATCAAGACGCGCGTTATCTTCAGTACCTCCGCCCGATACATAAGTGACTACATACACCTTCTCACCTGCATTCAACGTGAAAGTACTTTTTACATTGTTTTCTGTATCCTGCTTCACCGACGAGACTGCTCCGATAATACGGGTGGAGACACCTGCTTGCGAAATCCAACGCACACTGTCTGTCAACGTCCGGCGATATTTGGGCAATAGTACCTTTCACAATCGCCTTATCCTCATAATTTGAAGTTGTTCCGCCTGCATAAGTATCTACAGTGATGGTAACAGGGTGTTCGGAAGCAGTGACAAGTTCCGTCACTATCACGTTGGAGCCTCTGCCCATCCAGCTTGTCATCTCCACAGCCGGCAATGTCCCGCTTGTCATTCGCAATTCATTACCCAACATATCCATTTCGTAACGGAACCCTTCGGCAGAAGGAGCATCAACCGATACTTTTATTCCTCCTATCGGAAGGGCCGCCGGTCCCCTGCCCGTCCAATCCTCCCAACCATCCGTCACGAAATCGACTTTCGATATACGAATGGTCTGGCTATTGGCAGTTGTATGGCTGACACATCCCACATCTCCATTGCCCATAAAAGGTCCCATAGGTGCATGCTTGCTCCGTATACTTTCGTAAGAGAAAGGTTCTTCCCATTTGGCAGTCAGCAAGTTTCGCTTTCCGGCGAAAAACGTTTCGTCTTTTTGTTCATCATACATAGACTCCATCCTCTGCATTTGAGCCCCGACCGCCTGCCGTCTCCACTGAAACGGCTTATCCTTTTCAATTCCAGACATTCTTTCATCCCATCGTGTGCCCATTCCAAAGTCTCATCAGCAACAGCGTGAATGGTAAACGATTCAAGTCTGCCTGCTTTCCAGCAGATGTCCAGTGTGTGCCCACCATAAATACGCATTCCCTTGAGCGAACCATCGGGAAATCCAACGGGCCAGGCGGGCAAGAATTCGATATATCCGGATTTTGTAAACACCAGCATCTCCATCAACAGACGAGGAAAGCTCAATATCGCATCTAGATTGAAGATAGCACGTCCCGGCTCATGGGAAGTGATTAATCCGTCGTAAAGATAGTTCCGCTTACTAAAACGCTCTATGTTTTGCCGCACCTTATCCGCATCTCCCAAACGGGCGGCCTGAAGCGCCAGATGAATCAAACCGTGAGCAGAACTTGTATCAAATCCGAAACGTTTGTCCAACGCCACTTTTGCCGCCTTCTGTAATGCAGGATCGGCATCCGGCCCAACCAAGTCAATCCCCGGGAAGACAGGATAAAGGTGGGAATTATGGCGGTGATTATAGATATCGGGATAAGCCGGATCCACCCACTCAGCCAAAGCGCCGTCATTGTTAATGCGGTAAGCCGGCAATTTCTGCAGTATAGCATTCCATCTTTCCATCTCAGCAGAAGAAGCATGGAAACGTCGGCCCATGTCACAAAGGAAAGTAAACACTTCACGGGCTATCGCTACATCCATAGTAGCATCTTTACTTAGCCATGTATTCGTACCTTTCGGAGCGTTTTCCGGAGAAATAGAGGTTGTGATATGATATAATCCGTCAGTACCTTCCACCAAATAGTCTTCGTAAAAATCAGCCATTTCCTTATATAAAGGATAGACTTTCTCTTTCAGATATGTCACATTGCCGGTCAACATGGCATATTCATACAAAGGACGCAAATTCCATCCTGCCCCACCTGCCCAAAACATCCATGGAAAGGAACTACCGAAGTGTGTCAGGTAGCCATTGGTAGGATCATTGTAATGAGCAACGACAAAGCCGCGGCAACCTAAATAATTGCGGGCGTTCAGTCGCCATCCCGGCAGCAGGCTTTCTATGTGTCGGTTATAACTTTCGGCACATTCGGGCAGGTTGCTCATCGTTGTGGCGGATATAGCCAGATTAAGATTGGAATCCCAGACGAAACCTCCAATCCATGCAGGTTTCCATCCTCCACTCCATATTCCCTGTAAAGGAGGAGGGAATTTTCCACACGAAGAAATCAACAGATAACGTCCCATGGCATGAAGTTGTTCAAGGAACAAGGGTGTTGGCCCTGTTTCTTTGATCTGTGCCAACATCTGTTCAGTAGGCGTCACTGTCCATTGTTCACCACAACCTAAATCCAACTGCATACGGTGAAATAGTTCGCTGTGTTTTTGCGCATGAGGCCGCAACAACTTGTCATAGTTTGTAGCCAACTTATCCAGCCCGGCTTTGACAGCATCCAACGAAGCATTTCGGGCATCTTCCTGCGGGACAATACTCACTATAATTAATACTTCTTCTGCATTTCTGACTACCAACGATTTACCTTTCGTCTGTATGTTTCCTCCTCTCAAAGTAACCTTCGCCACTCCATCATATCCGCCGGGATCTTTGTCGTATGCGGCATGATAAGTGAGCCAATGCCGGAAGAAACTTCCCGATTTACCTCAGAAAAGGCATGATCCAAATCGTGTTCAAAGTGTTCTCCTTCCCGTCCGGGAGTTTCCTCCAGACTAAGTTCCACATTTATTTTCCCTTTGTTGTTTGCTTTCAGGCGAATGACATTCACATTGTCTTTCCTTGAAGAAAAAAACCGATTCTGTAAAACTGCCTGCACCTTGCTTCCAGACAACAGTCGCTTCCCCGTCTCCAAGTTCAATTGCCGCCGGTAATCTGCTACCGGAAGAGGCAACTTGTCCAACTGACGGATGCAAAGATCGAAAGCCGGATGCGGAATTAACGGCCATCGTTGATTAGCTCCCATTGCATGCAATTGTCTTTCTGCCTCATCCGTCAACAGCCAAGCCGCTTCATCCGATTTACCTTTTTCCATTAGTTGACGAACGTATGGCATCAATTGTGCAGTTTGCGGAACAGTCACTTTATGCCTGTCCCATCCGCGGATAAACAATTCTTCATGAACACAAGTGATTCGTTCTTCCTGCGGACGTCCCGCTATCAAACTGCCAATCTTCCCATTGCCGGTCACGAAAGCGTCCTCCCATTGCAATGCAGGGTTCTTCGACCAGATAGTCCAACGACCGATAGAAGAATTAGCGGCAGCCAAGACACCTGTATTTAGCAAAAATCCCAATAATATTCCTAATCCACAGATTAAAACATGCTTCTTCATAGTTACTGATGATATTAATTCCATATATCATATACCTTAACCCGCACCCTGGAATCTCCTTTAAATTCAATAGCGCCGGGTAAGTTCCCTCTTTTTTACGCTTTCTCCCCAAATAGTCTTTATCGAAAGCCTTCTTTCCATCCGGCAACTCAATCCGCTGTCGGGGAATAACAGCTTCTCCCAATTGCTGCGAATAGACCAATGCTTTAGTACATTCCTTGCTCAATGATTTCGTAGGGATGAACTCCAAATACCAACCATCAGCCATTTCTTCTACTCTATATTGCACCAGTGTATCTACTACATTCCCTTCCATCTTTGTCGGTAATTTGCTATTCTCGTACATACTCAAATTTTCCCGTAAGAGCAAATTATTGAAGTAACACACATTCCCGCAAGGACAATCATGGTATCCCTTAATTTGAGTGTCATGAGGAAACATATAAGGAGTTTGCCGTTCATCCACATCGCCTGTAGGCCATATTTTCCAAGCAATTGTATTGTGTACAAAAAGCAACTCCTTGTGAAAGTTTGACTTGCGCCAGTTCGGGCGGACAAAAATAAATTATTATCCACAATGATGGGACCGTGGTTCACTTCCAAGGAGAAATCCTGTACTCTGTTGTCGTGAAGGAGATTACGTGTCACCCTTGTACCTTGTGTCATCCAGTCCAGCCAAATGCCGCCCTCCGTCCGATAAATGTGATTGTGTTCTATCACAGCGTCTATAGCCGCATGCAGTTTGATACCGGCCAATTCGTATCCCCAAAATGAAGAACTTCCGATATCATGAACCACATTGTCGCTAATGGTACTGAAGATTGCTCCCAAACTACCTGCGATACCGGCTTGTCCACAGAAAGAAACGCGATTGTGGCGTACCGAATGACTGCCGATATGCTCCCTGTTCCATTGGTTGTCCAATGCCCTTTTGACAGTGCCGACATATCCTTCTACGCTTTCTGCCTTATTATCCCATTCATCTCCGTATTTACCTAAAGTAATGCCCACACATTTTGAATGAGTAACCACATTGTCCTCTATAGTCCATCCTTTACTCCAATGTGTACCGATAGCCCCTATTTGTTCAGCAGTGGGCGGTGCCCATGGCGTAGCAGCTTGACTGACGTGAAAACCTCTTACTGTAATGTAGTTGACAAACGGTTTCTCCGGATAGAATACCGTCCGGCGTACATTAATCTCCACCAGTTCACGGTTCGGATCGCATACCGGAAAATTGGCCCATATCCATGTACTGTCATTTCCTACTTTACTATACCACAACTGACGATTACCTTTATTCAGAAGCACATCTTCCAACCGTTCCGTTTCCGCAAGGGCACGGTCATTCAAATATACTTCTCCGGTATGCGACCATTGTCCTCTTGCCAACCAATCACCATGTATCGTATCATTGTACGGATTGAAGTCGCTGAACAAACTATTAGGGATCACCGTTTCCCATGTCTCATTGTTCAGCCGTCTCCAATTTTTTAATGACTTCGGAACCTTTGATTTCCACTTTTTCTCCTTCAGCCGCTTGATAGGTTATCGGTCGCTCTTTAGATTCTCCTCCCCGCGGTGGAGCAACTCTCTCCCTGTAAATACCTTCGTGTACGATGACAACATCTCCCGGGTATGCCCGTTCGGCCGCAGTCTGAATATGACGCAATGGAGCTGTCGCAGAGCCATCGGCACTATCATTTCCACTAATAGAAACATGCCACTGCCGAGGTGATTGTAAAGACTTCACCTCTTTGGCTTGTGCAAAGACACACATATATAGCATTGCATAAGTAGCAATAACCTTCATTAAACTCATATTTATTCCTTCCCTACCTTTAAAAAGCTTTTACGGGTAGAAAAACCTTTACCCGTAGCATTTATATTGATTTTCGAAATCTCACCGGTTCTCACCAAAAATGAAGCGACTCCTGCTTCCAGTGGATACAGTAGGACCTACGATTTCTCCTCCTTGTACCGACAATTCTACAGGAATTCCGTTAACAGGACAAAGTACTCACTTGTTTGTCCAGCATTCTGACATATACAATCAGCAAGTCATTCTTTGTAGCCGGTTTGCCACTCTCAAAATAAGTAATATCCAGACGTTCCGGGACTCCGGGAGTCTTCACCGTATATTCTGCCACTTTTTTCCCTTGATGATAACCGACAGCTTTCAATACCCCTCTCTCCTTAGGTACTCCATAAAACGTGAACGGTGGGAAATGAAGATTCTTGCCATTGCCTCCATTCGGTACGGAAATATAGTCACTATCCGGGCCTTTGTCGCTTTTGCCGTCTGATAGTTTTTGCCATTTAAAACCAATTCTACCTCATCCACATTACCGTACACCATTACCGTATCGGATAAAATTTCGTCCCTATACGCCGGAATAAATACCTCATAAGGCATCTTTCCCGAAGGTAGCATGCTACCTTCCGCAATCTGTGTTCTGAAAAAAGAAAGACTGAATTTAGGTAATCTAAAGATGTCGGCCACACCACTATAACAGATATTGTCACAACATCCCCGGTTTGTAGTCATACATACTCCATACCGCATCCCCCATTGTCTTTGGATAATAAATACGGTATCGGTTGTGCGACCATTGCGCATTCCATGCGTTCTGAAGTTGAGCCTTTTCTCCGTCTCCCCGTCTGATACGTGTTGTACTGTAATGCCCGCCAAACTCATAATCATAATATTCGCGTATAAATCCCGGTTTACCACTATTATTGGGACGTTTGAAGCCTTCTTCCCAGTCATTGTAACAGACATCAAATCCTTTATAACCATACGAATCGCCTGATGTGAAACATTGATCTCCCGGCAGTTCCTCATGGGCAATCTTGACTACTCCGTCTTTCCACTCGGCCGGAGGCCATGACTCATTAAGCGTTGTTTCCCACATCACAATGGATGGATGATTACGATCACGACGAATCATGTCACGCATCCCGGTGCGTGAGCGATATGAACAACGGATTTTTTTATTGAAAAACTGCCATCCGGGTATCGGTTCTATGGCAAGAAGTCCCCAACTCATCGCAAGCATCCAATGCAGCAGTAGCTTGCGGATAATGTCCCAAACGAACAATGTTGAATCCGTTTGAACGAATTTGATACATATCACGATATTGTGCCTGATCGGAAATAGCATTACCTACATACGGATATTCCATGTGTCGGTTACTACCTACCAACCTAAGCGGTTTTCCGTTGATGACAAGCCCTTTTTCAATACTCATTTCTATATGACGTATTCCTATACGAGTTTCTTCCTTATCTACCACTTTCCCATTTTCTACTACTTCTGTCGACAACACATACAAATTCGGTTCATCCGGACTCCACAAAGCCGGATGTTTCACCTCCATGCGCTGGTTGTTTTCTATTGTTACGCCAGGGTGCAATGTGAGTGTTTCGGAAATGTTCTGTACTTTTTTATCCTTTCCTTTCTGCCTTTCCCAAGTATAAAGCGTGTGTCTAAGTTCCACCACTTTTTCCTTATCAGAAGTATTCTTTATTTCAGTTTCTCGCTTCCACTACCGATAACTCCTGCGACACCTTCGGATCGGTAATAAATATACCTGCTCCTGCCGGATGTCCGTCAAGAATGGGATGAGTAATATGTACATCGAGCTTTTTCGCTATCAAGTGTACATTCCGATAAATTCCCCCATAATAACAAAAATCAAGTGTTTCCAAC
>VOFK01003515.1_pt1 | contig 26533 bp, 40 predicted proteins | sample 5384121 | NCBI WGS metagenome assembly VOFK01 (sample SAMN12384730, study PRJNA508395) | human gut metagenome | isolation source: healthy gut J | host: Homo sapiens | reverse complement strand
GGGGAAAACGATGGGGGTGCGAAAAACAACCAGGATGTTGGCTTAGAGGCAGCCACTCATTAAAAAGAGTGCGTAATAGCTCACTGATCCAGTGACCCTGCGCGGAAAAATGTAACGGGGCTAAGCATATAACCGAAGCTTGGGATATCCAATGGATATGGTAGGGGAGCGTCGAATACGGGGCGAAGCTCTAGCGGGAAGCAACGGTGGACTGTATTCGAGTGAGAATGCTTGAATGAGTATGAGAATTATGTGGAATCATAATGGTCGAAAATCTAAGGTTTGGAAGGTTGTCCGCCTGCAAGCCGGAAGGCGAGGCCGAAAAGGCGTAGTCGATGCACACATTCCGTGGCCGCCGAAAGTGTTGGGGACACATAGAGATAGCCGGACCGGGGCGTTGGTTGACCCTGCTGAAAGGGCCCGTAAATGATCGGGGAGTCGGCGATGCTCTGTGGCGAAAAAGCTGTGTGTATTACTAAGGCGCCCGTACCGGCAAACCGACACAGGTAGATGAGGAGAGAACTTAAGGCCAACGGGAGAAGGGTTGTTATGAACTCGGCAAATTGACCCCCCGTAACTTCGGGATAAGAGGGGCCAAGGCTACGGCCGCAGTGAATAGGCTCAAGCAACTGTTTACCAAAAAAAACACAGGTCTCTGCTAAATCGAAAGATGACGTATAGGGGCTGACGCCTGCCCGGTGCCGGAAGGTTAAGAGGGAGAAACTTTTTAGCGCAAGCGAAGGTTTGAATTGAAGCCCCGGTAAACGGCGGCCCGTAACTATAACGGTCCTAAGGTAGCGAAATTCCTTGTCAGGTAAGTTCTGACCCGCACGAATGGCGTAATGATTTGGGCACTGTCTCAACAGCCCGCCCGGCGAAATTGTAGTACTGGTGAAGATGCCAGTTACCCGCAACTAGACGGAAAGACCCCCATGGAGCTTTACTGTAGCTTAATACTGAAGATCGGTAATGCATGTACAGGATAGGTGGGAGCCAGCGAAACCGGGCCGTCAGGTTCGGCGGAGGCAACCTTGAATACCACCCTTGTATTGCTGGTTTTCTAACCTGCGGCCGTGAATCCCGGTCGGGGGACACTGTTAGGTGGGCAGTTTGACTGGGGCGGTCGCCTCCAAAAGAGTAACGGAGGCGCTCAAAGGTTGGCTCAGCACGGACGGAAATCGTGCACAGAGTGCAAACGCATAAGGGAGCTTGACTGCGAGACCGACGGGTCCGAGCAGTAACGAAAACTAGGAGTTAGTGATCCGGTGGTATGAGTGGAAATGCCATCGCTCAACGGATAAAGCTACCCTGGGGATAACAGGCTGATCTCCCCAAGAGTCCCAGCGACGGAGGAGGTTTGGCACCTCGATGTCGGCTCGTCACATCCTGGGGCTGTATTTCCGTCCTGGGGTTCGCCCGATTAAAAGTGGCACGCGAGTTGGGTTCAGAACGTCGTGAGACAAAGTTCGGTCCCTATCTGTTGCGGGGAGAGATTTGAAGGGAGCTGTCCTTAGGGTACGAGAGGACCGGGATGGACAGACCCCTGGTGCACCAGTTGTCGTGCCAACGGCACAGCTGGGTAGCTATGTCGGGACGAGATAAACGCTGAAAGGCATCTAAGCGTCAGTTTGACTGGGGCGGTCGCCTCCAAAAGAGTAACGGAGGCGCTCAAAGGTTCGTTCAGCACGGACGGAAATCGTGCACTGAGTGTAAACGCATAAACGAGCCTAACTGCGAGAATGACGGTTCGAGCAGTAACGAAAGTTGAGTTAGTGATCCGGCGGTATGTGAATGGAAATGCCGTCGCTCAACGGATAAAAGCTACCCTGGGGATAACAGGCTGATCTCCCCAAGAGTCCACATCGACGGGGAGGTTTGGCACCTCGATGTCGGCTCATCGCATCCTGGGGGCTGAATTCGGTCCCAAGGGTTTGGCTGTTCGCCACTAAAGCGGTACGCGAGCTGGGTTCAGAACGTCGTGAGACAGTTCGGTCCCTATCTGTTGCGGGCGCAGGAATATTGAGAGGAGCTGTCCTTAGTACGAGAGACCGATGGACGTACCGCTGGTGCACTACAGTTGTTCTGCCAAGGGCATAGCTGGGTAGCTAAGTACGGACGAGATAAACGCTGAAGGCATCTAAGCGTGAAACTCCCCCGAGATAAGTGTTCCCATCCTTCGGGAGTAAGGCCCCTTGTAGACTACAAGGTTGATAGGTCAGGAGTGGAAGTGCAGTAATGTATGGAGCGGACTGATACTAATAGGCCGAGGGCTTGACCTAAAGAATTAGGTGTAACCTCGATGAAGAATAGCGATTGCGAGTAAGATTGTTCAGTTTTGAAGGTGTAAAACTCTTCAAAAAAGTAGGTGTTAATGGTGACGAGGGTACACCTGTTCCCATTCCGAACACAGTAGTTAAGCTCGTTTACGGTGACAATACTTGGCTGGCGACGGCCCGGGAAGATAACTCAACGCCTACATCATTTCAAACCGATCCGAAAGGGTCGGTTTTTGTTGTTTTTACAGGTGGAAGAAAAATTCCGAATGGGAGCTTTCGGATGATTCGTGTCTGCGAAGTCAAAACACAGACTGTCGGAAAAATGATAGTTTTTTCGACAGCCTCTCAATGCAGGTGTATGCTGCCATCACTTTTTCCTTGCTTTTTTTTTCATTCATCGCAGTATAATGCGATTATCGGAGCTTCGCGCCCGGCAGGCGGATGGTATTCCCTTATGGAAACTGTACCGGCACATTTTATCCCTAAAGCCCCGTTCCATCGGGCAGCAGGATCGCATCACCCATGAAAACGAAAGCTGGGTGATCGAATGAAAAAGCTGGTTTTATCGGAGCAGGCAAAGTCGGCTTCTCTCGGCAAAATGTTTGCGGAGAGCGGACTTCCGCTGACCGGCTATTACAGCAGGCAGCGAGAGGCGGCGCAGGAGGCGGCTGCATTTACCGGAACACGCGCATACAGTGATCTCTGCGAGTTGGTGCAGGACAGTGATGCGATTTTTCTGACTGTTCCCGACAGAGCATTACCCGGTTTATCTCGAACTGCGGTCGTTTTCCCTTTCAGGCAAACAAATATGTCATTGCAGCGGCGCACTCTCGGCCCGGGACGCTTTCCCGGCATCGAGGGAGACAGGTGCGCTCGGTCTTTCCATCCATCCGCTTTTTCCCGTCAGCAGCAGGTACGATTCGTATCGGGGCAAACTTGCGGATGCTTTTTTCTGTCTGGAGGGCGAAAAAAGCGCCATCCCGGCATGGAAAACGCAGCTGGAGTGCTGCGGCTGCACGGTGCAGACCATCGATGGCAGCGGTCAAGCCGCTCTATCATGCGGCCTGCGCCACGGCAGTAATCTGGTCTGCGCGCTCGTGCAGCAGAGCATCGATGAGCTGACGCGCTGCGGCTTTAGTCAGGAAGATGCGCTTCGCGCACTGACGCCGCTCATCCGCAGCAACACCGCGCGTCTGCTTGCGGTCGGCCCGACAGAGGCGCTGACCGGTCCGGTCGAACGAAACGACTGCGAAACGGTGAAAAACATCTTGCCTGTCTCACGGAGGGAAAATGAGGGCGCTTTTACACAGCAGCTACCCGAAAACTGATCGAAATAGCGGTCGGTCGGCATCCGGAAGCGGATTACGGCGCATTGCGGAGCTGACGGAGGAAGGGACAAAAATGAAAACACAGTAGCAACTCTTGCCGCGATGAAGCGGAACGGTGAGAAGATCTCGCAGCTGACCTGTTATGACTACTGACCGCGAAGCTGATCGACGCGGCGGGAATCAACATGATCCTGGTCGGCGACAGCCTCGGCATGACCATGCAGGGTTACAAGGACACGCTTCCGGTAACGGTCGATGAGATGATCGTTTACGGCCGCAGCGTCGTGCGCGGCTGCAAGAGACGTTCGTTGTGGTCGATATGCCGTTCATGAGCTATCAGATCTCGGTCGAGCAGGCGATGCAGAATGCAGGCCGCATCATGAAGGGAGACCGGCGCGAGCGCGGTCAAGCTTGAGGGCGGAAAAAGGTCTGCCCCCAGATCCGCGCCATCACGGCCGCAGGCATTCCGGTCGTCGCGCATATCGGCATGACGCCGCAGTCGGTCAACGCCTTCGGCGGCTTTACCGTGCAGGGCAAGGGCGAGGCAAACGCACGCCGCGTGCTCGAGGATGCGCTCGCGGTACAGGAGGCAGGCGCTTTCGCGGTAACGCTCTCGAGTGCGTGCCGCCGAAACTCTCCGCGCTCATCACGAAAAAGCATCGACATCATCACCATCGGTATCGGCGCTTCGCCCGAGTGCGACGCGCAGGTGCTGGTCTGGCAGGATATGCTCGGCATTTCGGACTTCAAGCCCAAATTCGCCAAGCATTTCGCCGAGGTGGGCGAGACCATGCGCGAGGCGTTCCGCGCCTATGACGGCGAGGTAAAGTCCGGTGTGTTCCCGGCGAGCGAGCACACCTTTGTCAAGAGCGACTGCACGGAGGAATTTCTGGCGTCTCTCGATGTGGAATATTAAGGCTGCTGTGGAGGTAAATACAGTGATTATTGCAAGAAACGATTGCGCAGGTTCGTGCGCAGGTAAAGGAATGGAAAGGAGCAGGGCCTGACGGTCGGTCTCGTGCCGACGATGGGCTACCTGCATGAGGGTCACGCGAGCCTGGTAGACAAGGCGGTTTCGATGTGCGACCGCGTTGTCGCGTCGGATTTCGTCAACCCGACCCAGTTCGGCCCTGAATGAGGACCTGAGTCCCATCCGCGCGACTTTGACCGCGACTGCGCGCTGCTCGAGGGAGCACGGATGCAGCATGGTGTTCCATCCCTCGGTCGAGGAGATGTATGCGCCGGACGCTGCGACCTTTGTTGAGATCCTCTCCGACATGCCCAAGCAGCTGTGCGGCAAGACCCGCCCCATCCACTTCCGCGGCGTATGCACGGTCGTTTCCAAGCTGTTCAACATCGTAACGCCGGATAAGGCGTTCTTCGGTCAGAAGGACGCACAGCAGCTCGCCATCATCCGCCGCATGGTACGCGATATGTCCTACGGCATCGAGAATCGTCGGCTGCCCGATCGTGCGTGAGGCGGACGGTCTGGCGAAGTCCTCGCGCAACACCTATCTGAGTGAGGAGGAGCGCAAGGCGGCGCTCGTGCTGTCGAAGGCGGTATTCCTCGGCGAAAAGCTCGTCCGCGAGGGCGAAACGGATGCCGACAAGCTCGTTTCCGAGATGAAGGCCTGCATCGAGGCGGAGAAGCTCGCGAAGATCGACTATGTTTCCGCCGTCGACGCGGTCACGATGGAGAGCGTACACCGCATCGACCGTCCGGTGCTCGGCGCGATGGCTGTCTACATCGGAAAGACCCGTCTGATCGATAATTTTCTGACGGAGGACTGCGCGAAATGATGCTGAACATGCTCAAAAGGGTAAGATTCACCGCGCGACCGTCGTGCAGGCCGAGCTGGACTACGTCGGCTCGATCACGGTCGATCAGGATCTTCTGGATGCCGCCGGCATTCTGGAATACGAAAAGGTGCAGATCGTTGACGTCAACAACGGCAGCCGCTTCGAGACGTACACCATCTCGGGCGAGCGCGGCTCGGGCATGATCTGCCCTGAACGGCGCGGCGGCGCGCTGCGTCAGCACGGGCGACAAGGTCATTATCATGTGCTACGCCCAGCTGAGCGCGGAGGAGGCGAAAACGCACAAGCCGCAGGTCGTTTTTGTCGACGAGGACAACCGCATCGAGCGCATCACGACCTACGAGAAGCACGGTCTGCTGCGCGATATGGCTTAAGGCAACCCCGCACATTAAAGCGGCGGTGCTTTTGCGGAAATGCCCTGACTTTGTTGCAGTTTCACGGTAATACATCAAGTATTACCGCAAAACTGCGCCTCGTCAGTACGCAAAATTTACTCGCAAATCACTCTTGTTCAATTATGCGGTATTGCCTTAAAAACAAAAAAATCAACACGATTGCCGCTGTTCCGGGCACAGGCTCCGGACGGCGGCTTTTCTTTATTATGAAAAAACAAAGGGATTTCCTCTTTGCATTTTTCACATGAAACCTGTATGATGATAAGTAGTTTTATAATACGAAACGAAGGGAGCCTGTCATATGGCCGAACATTCCCCGGTTCAGTCGCTCGACCGGGCCTTTGACCTGCTGGAGATTTTATGCCGGTCGCGCGCGGCATGACGATCGGTGCGCTGTCTGCGGAGACCGGGCTGCACAAGTCCACCGTGCACCGTCTGCTTACGAGCATGTGCATGCGCGGCTATGTGCAGCGCGACGCGCGGAGACCAGCATGTACCGCGCGGGCATGCGCCTGTGCGAGATGTCGAGCTATATCGTAGATAATCTGGACGTTGTCGACCGGGCGCGCGCCGTGTTGGAGCGCCTCGGCCGCGAGACGGACGAGACCGTTCACCTCGTCATGCGGGACGAACGGGATGTTGTCTATATCCATAAGATCGACGGCGGAAACAGCGCCATCCGTATGTTTTCGCGCATCGGCATGCGCCTGCCGCTTTACTGCACGGGCGTGGGCAAAAGGGGCGTCCTTGCGACATGGCCGAGGTCGGAGGCGCGCGCGGTCTGGGAAGCGAGCGACGTTTACGCATGGACGGAGAATACGATTACCGACGAGGAAGCGTTTTTCCGCGAGATCGACAAAGGTGCGCCAGCTCGGCTACGCGCTCGATAACGAGGAGAACGAGGTGGGTGTCCGCTGCATCGCGGCGGCGATACCGGACTACCGCGGCCGGGCATTTTATGCGATCTCGCTGTCCGCGCCGACCGCCCGCGTATGGCAGACGAGCGCATCATGCAGCTGCGCGGTCCGCTGCTGCGCGCGAGCCGCGACATCGCGCAGGCGCTCGGCGGCAGCACGACGCTGACGAGGGGATGGCCTGCGCAGGGGAGCCTGCGGACGAGGTGCATCCTGTGAAGCCGGAATACAGCCCGAATATTGACATTGCGGCGCGGCTGTTGTAAAATAGTATCACCATATTGCAAACGCGATGAAGGGGAAAGTACGCAGCGAGGTACGGCAAAAGCGAGTTTCGACGGTGGGAGCGAAAAACGCGGAGGGCGCGGCGGAAAATGGCTCCCGGAGCGCCGCACCGAACTCGTTCGGCAAGGCTGCGGCGGCGCCGTCCTGCCGTTATCGGGGCGAAGGGTAAGTTTTTTTACCTGCTGAGGCGCACGTTCGTGAGGACGGCGCAAAACAAGGTGGTAACACGGAAGCGCGGCTCCCGTCCTTGAATGGCCTGGGTGCCATTGGAGGGCGGGAGCTTTCTTGATGCAGTCTGACACAGGATAAGAAAATCACGCAAAAACGTTATCAATAAAGGAGAGCATCAACCAATGGAGAAGAAACCGTATTATATCTCGACGGCGATCGCATACACCTCTGCGAAGCCGCACATCGGCAACACCTATGAGATCGTGCTGGCCGACGCGATCGCGCGCTACAAGCGCATGACCGGCTACGATGTCTACTTCCAGACCGGCACCGACGAGCACGGCCAGAAGATTCAGGAGAAGGCAGAGGCTGCCGGCATCACGCCGCAGCAGCATGTCGACAAGGTCGCGGGCGAGGTCAAGACCATCTGGGATCTGATGAACACCACTTACGATAAGTTCATCCGCACCACCGACCCGATGCACGAGAAAAAGGTGCAGAAGATCTTCAAAAAGCTGTATGATCAGGGCGATATCTACAAGGGCGCGTACAAGGGCGCAAAGTACTGCAAGCCGTGCGAGTCCTTCTGGACCGAGAGCCAGCTCAAGGACGGTTGCTGCCCGGACTGCGGCCGCCCGTGCGTGGACGCCGAGGAGGAAGCATACTTCTTCCGTATGAGCAAGTACGCCGACCGCCTGATGAAGCACATCGAGGAGCATCCGGAGTTCATCCAGCCGGAGAGCCGCAAGAACGAGATGGTCAAACAACTTCCTGAAGCCCGGTCTTCAGGACCTGTGCGTTTCCCGTACCTCGTTCTCCTGGGGCATCCCGGTCGACTTTGACCCGGGTCACGTTGTCTACGTCTGGCTCGACGCGCTGACCAACTATATCACCTTCTGCGGCTACGACCCGGACGGCAATCACGACGAGCATTACAGAAAGTTCTGGCCGGCGGACGTTCATCTGATCGGCAAGGACATCATTCGTTTCCACACCATCTACTGGCCGATCTTCCTCATGGCGCTCGGCGAGCCGCTCCCGAAGCAGGTATTCGGTCATCCGTGGCTGCTCGTCGGCGACGGCAAGATGTCCAAGTCGCTCGGCAACGTGATCTACGCGGACGATCTGGTCTCGCCTGTTCGGCGTTGACGCAGTCCGCTACTACGTGCTGCATGAGATGCCGTTCGCGAACGACGGCGTGCTCTCCTACGAGCTGCTCTGCGAGCGCATCAACTCCGATCTTGCGAATGTTCTGGGCAACCTCGTCAACCGCACCATTGCCATGACCAAGAAGTATTTCGGCGGCATCGTTCCGGCGCCGACCGCACCGGAAGCACTTGATGACGAGCTGAAGGCAGTCGCACTCGGTCTGCCGGCGGCTGTCGAGAAGAAGATGGACACCCTGCACGTTGCGGACGCGATCGACGAGGTATTCGCGCTCCTGCGCCGCTCCAATAAGTATATCGACGAGACCATGCCGTGGGCGCTCGCGAAGGACGAGAGCAAAAAAGAGCGTCTCGGCACGGTCATGTACAACCTGCTCGAGGCCATCCGCTTTGCAGCCGTTGAGCTGAAGCCCCCTACCTGCCGGACACTGCAGACAAGATCTTTGCACAGCTCGGCATCGAGAACAAGGGGCGTTGAGAGCCTTGCCTCCTTCGACGGCATGCAGGCCGGTCAGCCGGTCGGCGAAGCCTCCATCCTGTTTGAGCGCATCGACATTCCGGAAGAAGCTCGCTGAGATCGAGGAGGAGAAGAAGGCAGCCGAGGCAGAGCAGAAGCCGGCTGTCGAGTTCCTGCCGGACATCCGTTCGACGATTTCTGCAAGGTCGACATGACGGTATGCAAGGTCCTCGCCTGCGAGAACGTCAAGAAGAGCAGCAAGCTCCTCAAGTTCCAGCTGGATGACGGCTCGGGCACGCCGCGCCAGATCCTCTCCGGCATCGCAAAAGTATTACAAGCCGGAGGAGCTTGTCGGCAAGACGGTCGTCGCCCGTCACCAACCTGCCGCCGCGCAAGATGATGGGGCAGATGTCCAACGGCATGCTCCTGTCCGCAGAAAAGGACGAGAAGCTGAATCTTCTCATGCTGAGCGACAGCATCCCGGCCGGCGCAAAGCTCTGCTGAACATGCCGCGGAACTACAGTTCCGCCGGCAGGTGTGTTCTGACTACGCAGAACACGAGTCGTCCGAAAGTTCCCATGCGGAAACTTTCTCCCTCTTAAAGTATAAAAAAACCGAGGCATGTCCTCGATTTTTGCTCTCATTGAATTTTTTAAGGATAGAGGCCTACGGGCTGCGTTTGCGCAGCAAACGCTTTTTCATGCACTGCCGCGCGGCTGCTGTTTTGTGTAAAAATTGAATTTTTTTCGACGGACTGAGAGCGCAGACATTTTGTCTGCGCTCTTTTCTTATGCGTTCCACCCGGTCTTCTCCTGCTCAGAACGCAGGAGCTTTTCGTATTCCTCGCGTGCGAGCGTCGAAATATTGTGCAGGATACGCTCCTGCGTCTGCAAATACAGCTTGCGCAGACAGCGCGGCGTGCATTTGCTCGCCTCGACCTGCGCATCGTGCGCAAGCGACTGAATGAGGGCGGTGACGGTCGTGGGCCGACCGGCGTGCCACGCCGCGTGATGAAGATCGGTCCCGACAGAATGCCCTCGCGCCCGGCAAAGTCCAGAAGCTCCTCCTTCAGACAGCCGCACAGCTGCATATCATATTCCGGCAGACCGCCGGCCTGCGCGGCGCTTACCGTGACCGCATCGAGCAGATGCACGGAAGTCCGGTCGTGCCGAGCAGCTTGACAAGCAGGTAGGCGCGTTCCTTTTCGAGGATGCGCGCGGGTCTGGAGCAGACGCAGATATTCCTCGCGCGTCGCTCTGGGCTGCTCGGTCTCGGGCAGGGGTGCGGGCATGACCTGCCAGCCGCGCCGCCCGCAGAAGGCGAGCAGGCTGTTCGCGGCGGAGACCGCGCTGTTGATGGTGCTCGGACAGTAGCCCTGCTCGCGCAGCGCCTCGGGCCATCGGCGCATCGCGTCATGGCTCAGCCTGCGTCCGGGCAGAAAGCCGCACAGCTTGCCAAGGCTGTTGCGGTAGCATTTCAGCGTTTCCTCGGTGCGGCCGCGGCTTTGCAGATCGGTCAGAAAAGGTTTCGGTCAGGGTATCGTCGAGCAGAATGACGTCCTCAGAGACAGCTGTCATTATGTGCACGCTCCTTTGTGTTAATTCGGATTATGTGAGCTCATTATAGCGCAGGGACGGGCGCGAAAACGGTCGAATGGCGGCGGCGGACAGCAGTGTTTTTCCGGACGAGCCGCTCATAGAATGGAGCAGGTGATGAAACATGGGAAACAGACAGGATGGGGCATGGATGCAGGCGATCGCGTGCCTGCCGGAGGAGCGCCGCCGCCGCGCTCAGCAGGGTTGCGGAGCAGGAACGGATCGAGGAGCTGCGGCTGCGCTGCGGCGAAGCGCCAAGCGTGCGCATCGGCGGGGCGGAGCGCCCGCTGTCGCTCGCGCCGGTGACGGCGGACGAGCTGCGCGAAACGTCAGCCCGGCGCGGCGCGGTACTCGGTACACAGCTATGCAGAGAGCATGCGGCAGGGGCTTTCTGCCGCTCGAGGGGCGGCCACCGGCTCGGTCTGCGGCACAGCGGTCGCAGAGAACGGCAGCGTCACGGGCGTGCGGCGGATTTCCTCGCTCAATCTGCGCGTAGCGCGGCAGATCGACGCGCTGGATGATATTATTGCACCGTATATCGGGGGGGGGCGCCGTTTTCGCTGCTCGTGCTCGCACCGCCCGGCTGCGGCAAGACGACGCTCGTGCGCGAGTGGGTGCGGCTCGTTTCGGACGCCGGGCACACTACAGCCGTTGCGGACGAGCGCGGCGAGATCGCAGGCCTTGCCGAGGGCGTGCCGCAGTTCCGTATCCGGGCGCTGTACGGACATCCTGGAGGGATGCACGAAAAAAAGCAGGCGGCGCTCATGCTGCTGGAGGACCATGTCTCCGGCGCTTGTCGCGATGGACGAGATCATCTTCGCCCGAGGACATCGAGGCGGTCGCGCTCTGCGCCCACTGCGGCACGGCGGTGCTCGCCGCCGCGCATGCGGCCGGGCCCGCGACCTGCGGCGCGAGACCGCTCTACCGGCGGCTGCTGTCGCTCGGCGTGTTCGAGCGGGTGCTGACGATCGAGCAGAAGGACGGGAAACGAAGCTATCGAATGGAGAAAACGGAGGGAACGACATGCTGAAACTGATCGGCTCGGTGATGATCTTCGGCTCGTGCGCCGCACTCGGACTGAACGCGCGGCGTGAGCTGCGGCGCAGAGTCGCGGCGGCGGACGCCATGCTGCTCGCGCTGCGGCTGATGGAGAACGAGGAATCACCGCGCGCCGCACGCCCATGCCGAGATCATCGACCTGCTCGCGAAGAACGAGAACGCGGTCGTCCGGCGAGATCTTTTCCGGCGTGCGCCGCCGGATGCGTGAGCGCAGCGGACTGTCGCTCAGCTATCTCTGGTGTGCAGGCATGCGCGCGGCGCAGGCGGACGCCGGTCTCGGCCGGGAGGAGTGCGGCGTGCTGTGCGATGCGGCGAATTTCCTCGGACGGTATGACGCTTCCGAGCAGAAGGCCGCCATCGACACGGCGCTGCATCGTTTGCAGATGCTGCGCGAGCTGGCTTTTTGCCGAGCTGCGCGACCGGGGGCAGCCTGCCGCACCTGCGGCATCGCGGCCGGTCTGCTCGTTATTCTGGTGCTTGTCTGAAGCGGAGGGGAAAAACGATGGACGTTGATTTGATCTTCCGCATCGCGGCGGTCGGCATCCTCGTCGCGGTGCTGGGGCAGCTGCTGACGCGGTCGGGGCGGGACGAGCAGGCGCTCACGGGCGACGACGCTCGCGGCCTGATCGTGGTAGTACTTATGCTGATCGTCGAGCAGATCAGCCGGCTGTTCAGCATGATGAAGAGCGTGTTCAGGTTTTTTGAGCGGCGCCGGACTGCTCGCGGGCATCGTCGTGCTCACGCTCGTGCTGTCGCTCACGCTCAAAAAAAGGACGCGCCCGTCATCGCGTTCCTGCTCGTGCTCGCAGCCGGAGTCGTTTTGCTGCTTCGGCTCGGCGAGGCGGCGCAGAGATGCACGATGCAGCGCGCTGCTCGCGCGGGGCAATCTCGACGCGCTGTACGCAGGCCGGTGCTGCGCGTCGTCGGCATCGCGGTTCTCGTGCGCATCCTCGCGGCGCTCTGCCGCGATGCAGGCCAGTCCGCGCTTGCGGCGAAGGTGGGAGCTTGCCGGGACGGTTCTCGCATTCGGCGCGGCGCTGCCCCTGCTCGAACAGGTGCTGACCTTTCTCACAGAATGGACGGTATGATGAAAAAAACGGATGAAAATTCTGGCGGCGGTTTTGCTGCTGCCGCTTGCTCTGTGCCTGTCCGCCGGGGCGGCGGAGGCGGACGCGCAGCGCAGGCAGGACGAGGGGCGGCGCTGCGGAGCGCGGTGGCGGGCGAGGCGCAGCCGTATCTTGCGGGCACGGACGGGCAGGACGTTGCAGGCTCGTTCGCACGGCTGCTCCGAAACGCCGTGCCGGACGCGAAAAGCGCGTGGGCGAAGGCGGCCGGCAGTCTCGGCGCGGCGGCCGGCATCGTTATCCTGACGGCGGCGGCGCGCGCGGCTTTTCCGGCGGCAGGGGCGCGGCGAACGATGCGGTCGACATGGCCGGGGCGCTCGGCATCTCCGCTGTGCTGCTCCGGGACTTTTTCGGGCGTGCTGTCACTCTGCCGGTCGGCGCTCGACGGCATCAGTGTGTTTTCCGCGACGCTCCAGCCGGTCCTCGCGGCGGCGCTCGATGGGCGGCAGCGCCGTGACCGCCACGACGCTTCAGGTCGCCTCCATGTTCGCCTTTGACCTCGTCCCTTCGATTGATCGAAGGCCTGCTCGTGCCTGCGGTGTGCGTATATCTCGCGGTCACGGTCGTGGATGCGGCCGCCGGGAACGGCGTGCTGCGCGGGCTTGCAGAGGGCATCGGCAGCCTGTCGGCCGGAGCGCTCAAGCTCATACTTACGCTGTTCACCGCATATCTTGCCGTAGCGGGCGGCGTTTCGGGAACGTGGACCGCGTTGCGCTCAAAACGGCGAAGTTCGCGGTCTCGGCGCGGTCCGGTGGTCGGCGGCGTCATGTCGGACGCGGCGGAGACCGTTCTGTCGGGTGCGGTGCTGCTGCGCGGCTCGGTCGGCGTTTTTCGGCATGATATGCGTCACGGCGATCTGTCTCGCGCCCTTTGTCCGCGCCGGGGCGTGCTATCTGTGCTTCAAGGCAGGCGCGGCCCTGCTCTCGCCCCTGTGTTCGGACAGCCTCAGGCGTCTGCTCTCGGGCATCGGCACGGGGTTCGGTCTGCTGCTCGGCATGCTGAGCGCCGCCTGCACCATTCTGTATCTGGAACTTGTTTATGCTGTTGCGATGGTGAAACCGTTATGAATGAACTGCTGCATACCATTCTGCTGCGCGTGACGCTTTGCCGGGGGCGGCGTCCGCAGCGGCACTGCGCATGGCCGGGGCGGCGCGATGCGCGAGACGGTGCGTCTCGCGGCCGGTCTGCTCATGCTCGCGGCTCTTTACAGCCGCTCGGCAGTCTGCGCTCTGCCGGGTGGAGCGTGTCCGCCGCACCGGACACGCAGGCGATACGCGAGACCAACATGCAGACCGCGATGAGCGCGGTCGCGTCGAGAAGCATCGCGAAGGCGCTCGAGACCGCGCCGCCGCCGAGGCTACGACTGCCGCTTTACGGTCGATGGCGACCGACGAGGGGCGGTATTTTTTACAGGTAGACCGCGTGACCGTGCACTGCGGCGCGGACGATATGCGCATCTCAGGGAGATACAGGAGCTTGTGACGAGCGAATGCGGCGTCCCGGCGGAGCGGCAGGAGGTGATCGCACGATGAATACGGAAAAACTGCACGAGCTCTGCACGCGGCTGCGGCCGCTCGCGAAAAAAATACCGCGCGGCACTCATTGTCCCTGCTCGCGGGCGTGCTGCTGCTCGTGTCGCGGGCGGCCGGGAGGAAAAAACGGACGCCGCGCAGACGCAGACCGGCGCGGACAGCTTTTCGCTGAGCGATTTCGAGACGCAGCTCTGCCGCCGCCTGTCTGCGATCGACGGCGCAGGCAGGGTCGAGCTGATGCTCTCGCTCGAGCAGACCGGGGAGGCGGTGTATGCGGTCAACACGAGAGAGACCGGCGGCGCGGCCTCGAGCCGGGAGAGCGATGTTGCGGTCATTTCCTCGTCGGGCTACGGCGAGACCCCCGTGACGGTCAAAAATGTCCTGCCGACGTTCCGCGGCGCGATCGTGCTGTGCGACGGGGCGGAGAACGCCGCGGTCCGGCTCGCCGTAACGCAGGCTGTCGAGACGGTGTGCGGTCTGACGAGCGACCGCATCACGGTTCTGAAACGCGCCTCCGGCGCATAGAACGGTCATATGGAAATCTTTCACCGCATCGAGGAGGGCGAGCGTGATGAAAAAAATCAAGAAACGAGGCGCGGTCTACGGCGTGGTCGCACTGCTGCTGTGCACGGCGGCGTATCTCAACTGGAGCTATGTTGAGCCGCCGGCGGATCTGCTCCAGACCGACGGGAGCAGCGCGGACAGCGCTTCTGCTGCATCGGACGACGGCGCGACGGCGGGAGAGGATTATTTCGCATCCTCGCGTTTGACAAAGAGAAAAGGCGCGCGACGAGGCGGTGAGCACACTGAAGGAGCTGTCCGAGAGCGCGGATGCGGACGAGACCGCGAAGGAGGACGCTGCCTCGCAGATCTCCGCGCTGGCCGCGGCCTCCGTGCAGGAGGCGAACATCGAGAGCCTCATCCGCGCAAAGGGCTATGCGGATGCGGTCGTCATGCTCTCGGACGGCTCGGCGAACATCGTGGTCTCGCCGCCCGGAGGGGCGGCCTGCAGGCGGACGATGTGACGAAGATACGTGATATCGTGGTCTCCGAGACCGGCATGAGCGCCGGACAGATCAAAATCGTCGAGGCCGGCAGGCCATTTGTCAAGAGTAAATGCACAAAAAAGCAAAAATATTTTTTATGAGGCCAGAATGAGGGCGATTTCTTCCCGGAAAAGCTGCTCGGAGCACAGATAACCGAACATTTTGCGGGGGTAGTTGTTCAGCCAGTCCTCGATCCGCTTGGTCTCCTCGTAGGGGATCGTGCTCAGGTCGGTGCCCTTCGGCAGGTGCCGGCGTATGAGGCCGTTCTGGTTCTCGTTGGATCCGCGCTCGCTCGGGCGGTACGGGTGACAGTAGTAGACCTCGGTGCGAGGGCCCCGGCCGCTGGCGCTTCGCTCGATCCCGGCGGCGTCGGCAAACTCGCAGCCATTGTCGCAGGTGATCGACTGGAAGATCAGCGGGAACACTTTGGAGCCGACTTTCTTCTCGAGGGTGTCGAGGGCAGCGACGACGCTGGCGCTCGTCTTATCCGGCGAGGGGATGATGATCTCGCGGCGGGTCTTGCGCTCGGTCATCACGATGTAGGTGTTGCTGACGCCTTGGCAGCTCTCGACGCTGTCCATCTCCCAGTGGCCGAAGGTGCTGCGGTCGTTGATGTGCTCGGGGCGATCCTCGATGCTCCGGCCGGCGGGCTTGCGGGGCATGGATCCGGCCGGGCGCTCCGGCTGGTGACGCTTGCCGTGCTGCGGCAGCATGGAGACGGTCAGCTCGTCGCCGAAGATCTCGCCGCGGATGTAGTTGTAGGCGGTACTCGCGCAGATGTGGGTCTTGAAGGGCCAGCCCTTGACCTCGGCCTCACCGATCGCGGCCTCCGGGCTGTACTTCTCGTCGCGGATCTTGGCGATCAGGTAGTCGGCCAGCTCGTAGTCGTTGCCGATCTTCAGCTCCGGCCCCTTGGCGCGGAGGTTTGCCTCATAGCGGGCCTGTGCGCCTTCGGGGTTGTATCTGGTCTCGGTGGTGTAGTCGCTGTTGAGGTGCTCATAGGTGCACCGCTTCAGCTCCCGGTAGATGGTCGTATGATGGACGCCGAGCTCCTTGGCGATGTCCGTCGGCTTCATTCCTGCGCGGATGAAGGCGTCGAGCTGGATGCGCTTGGTCGGCGTCAGATGGCTCCAGTGCTGTCCCATTGTGTTCCCCTCCGTGATAAAAGAAAAGGGGCGGCCCGCCGGCCGCCCCTTCTGTGTGTCAGTGTTCCTCGTACTTTTTCAGGAGCTCGAGCGTCTCCTCGTCTGTGATGATGTCGGCCAGCCTGCACTCCAGCGCGTTGCAGATCTTCAGCAGCGTCGGCAGCTTCGCGCCGTTGATGTCCCGGGCGCCGCGCTCGTACTGCTGGAGCACCTGCACCTTGATCCCGGCCAGATCGGCGAGTTGAGACTGAGACAGGCCGGCAGCCTTGCGGAGCTTTTGCAGCCCCTCGCTTTTGTAGGTCACTTTGATTGAGATGGCCATGTTGTTCCTCCCGCTTGACTTTGCCGTGGTTTCGTGGTTATAATAAAAAGGAACGGCGGGCGGGATTTTTCCCGCCGTCCTTCGACCTTACTGCTTGGGCTTTTGGTTCGGCTTTATTGTGATCGTAATGGTGGCAACCTGTTCACACTTTAGAGCCTGTTCCAGCAGCTCGAGCAGTTTTTTCATCTGCTCAGCATCCACGGCTTTGCCTCCTTTCCGCGGTTTTGTTCTCCTTTCTTTCTGTACTCGGCTATCCCTTGCCTGTGATTATATTATAGAGCATTTGCTCTATAATGTCAAGCATAATTCGGCAGATTTTCAGCATTTTCCCGCGATTTTCCACGAAAAAAAGCCGCACGGCGTCGCTGCCGTGCGGTTTTCTCATTCTTTCCCGAGCAGGTGGTTGATGGTGGTGCCGAGAGCGGTCGCCAGATAGTCCAGCTCGTAGTCAGCGACGACTCGGCTGCCGTTCTCGATCCTGCTGATGACCTTCTGCGTGACGTCCAGCCCGATGATCTGGAGCTTGTAGGCGAGCTGTTCCTGTGACAGGTTTGCCCGCAGCCGCTCCTCTCTGACTCTCTCCCCGGAGATGTTGCACCTGCCGTCTGGTTTGTATATCTTCGCAGCCCTCGCCTCCCTTTATGCTAAAGATGACTATGCAATATTGACTTTACCAGCTTCGGCGTGATAATATTATGCCAAAGATGACTAAACGCTAAAAAGCGCACATAGGAGGTAGTAGCATGGGTACAGATTTAGGCGCAGCTTTAAGGTGGCCCCGGGTGTCCGGGTAAACCTTAACAAAAAGAGCGCGAGCGTCAGCTTCGGCACGAAGGGTCTGAAGCACACGGTCAGCACGACGGGAAAGAGCCACACGACCGTCGGGATCCCCGGGACGGGCCTGTCATATACGACGAGCTCCGGCGGGAAGTCCGGCGCGCAGCAGGGCGCGGTCAGCATCCCCGCAGCGCAGCGGCCGACCTCTCCGAAAAGCAAGACGGTGGCGCTGCTGCTGTGCATCTTCCTCGGCTTCTTCGGGGTCCATCGGTTCTATGTTGGGAAGACCGGCACGGGCGTCATCTGGCTGCTGACGGCCGGGGCCTGCGGGATCGGCTGGCTGGTAGATATTTTCACCATCGCGCTCGGCGGTTTCTACGACTCCGAGGGCCGTGTGCTGCGGTTCCAGCCCACAGAGGCCGAGCTCGCCGCTGCCGGTGAAGCGCCGGAGCCTGACGTCGAGGAGTAAAGTCCTACATAACAGAAAAAGCCCGCCCAGGATCTCCGGGCGGGTTTCTGCTTTTCTATGTGGTTTTAGAGTTTTGTGACGTAGTCCAGAGAGATCCAGCCCGCGCCGCTCTTGAGCTTGCCCCACTTGGTCGCGCCGGGGCCTGCGGCTTCGGCGACGATGGTGTAGATGCCCTTGCCCTTGATCTGGCCGGCGACGCCGTAGTTGGTGCCGGGGCCCTTGCGGATGTTCAGCACGTCGGTCGTCACCTTCACGAGGTACGAGGTGGCCGTAGAGCTGCTGCTGGTCTTGATGTCTGCCGCGTCCGTCCACCCGTACACGGTGGAGCCGCCGCCGGAGACGGCGATCAGGTGGTAGGGGTGCGCCTTGCCCTTGGCGATGGCTGTGACCTTAGCCTTGCCGGGCTTGCAGCTCGACGCGCTCGTGGCCGTGGCGCTGACGTAGTGCTTGGTGCCGGTGAACTCCACCACGTCGCCGACCTTGATGTCGGCCGTGCTGCCGGTGGTCTCCCCGGTGGAGGGGGTGCTGCTGCCGGATCCGAGCCGGCGGTTGACCTCAGGCTGCGATCTCCCCGTGGCGGTTGTAGAGCCAGTCGCCCGGGCAGGCTTTCGCAGCGTAGTCGCGGTGGACGGTCATGTTGCAGCCGTTGAGGTGGTTTATGCGCTCGTTCTTGTTCGTAGACCAGACGAGCTTTTTGATGCCGTTCCGCTTGCAGATGTCGGTCACGAGATCCAGCAGCGCGTCGTATGCCTTGCTGTTCACCGCATAGGGGTGAGTGGCGTCGCTGGCGACCTCGATGGTGACGGCGCGCTGGTCGTTGGCGTTGGACGAGGTGCACCACGAGCGGTTTGCCCTCGTCGACGTAGAGGGCGATGCGGCCGTCGGTGCCGATGCCGTAGTTGCTGGACGCCTGCCGACTGCTCTGAGCGAACAGGCGCCGCAGCTCGACGGAGAGCTGGCCGGCCATACAGTGGATCGTGATGGTGTCGATCTTCTTGGTGCGCTTGCCCGAGTGGTTGGGGCTGAGCTTGGTGTAGGAGATCAGGGCGCTGTTACTCATGGTCGTCGTCCCCCTTCCCGTTGCTGAGCTCGTCGAGGGCTTCCTCGGTCAGCTCCTCGCCCGGCTTCAGGGTGATGCCGTCGATGTCCTTGGTGTTGGTCATGATGTGTTTCCTCCTTCTTGCAGAATAAAGGGGCCGGCCCGCCCTCTGCGTTGATTATTCTAACGGCAGGTTGCCGCCGTTAAGCTGGTTGACTGCCGCCTCGATGGCCGCGTTGACGGCCTCCTCGTCCACGGTGAAGCCCATGGATGCGAGGAACTCGAGAACGTACTTTTTCTTCTCCTCGCCGCGGCCCTGCCCCTCATAGAGCTGCTCGGCTGCGGCGACGCCGATCTTGACCCACTCGAGCAGCTCCTTGCGCTGCTCGTCGGTGGTCTTTACTCTTGATCCACGGGATCAGGAATACGCTGACGCCCGCGGCGAGCAGCGCGATGACGGCGTTGACGATGGGAGTGATGTCGATCATGTTCATGCTTTTGCCTCCTTGTCTGATGTGGTTGTGGTGGTGTACTCTCCGGCGCCGGCCCCGCTGATGGGGTTGCCATCAGCGTCGAGGCCGTGCCGGTTGCGGCTGATCTTCTCGGTGGCCGACTTGGCCGCATAGCTCACGAGGTAGCCGATGCAGGCCGTGAAGATGGTGGTCGTGACATCGCTGGCGGTCTGCTGATCGCGGAAGGCCAGCACATAGGACGCCACGGCCGCGGCAGTTGCGACGAGGACGGCCCACGCCGCCAGCTTCTTCGAGAACTCCCACGGCCTGCGTCGGGCCTTGGCTTCCCGCTTGCGCCGGTATCTTCCCATGGGTGTCACCTCCCTCAGTAGATCGCGTGGATGCCCTGTTCGGTGAGGAAGTCCTTCTGCTCGTGTTTGATGCGCTTGGCGTACTCGAGGGCCGCCTCGGTCTCGCCGTTGGCGTGGCCGTTCTTCAGGGCGGTGGCTGTAGCCTCACCGAGCGCAATGGCGGCCCCCACGCTGCGCACGAGAAGCACCTCGTTTCTCTCCCGGGCGGCGTCGCGCCGGTCGAGCTCTGCGTCCCTCTTGGTGAGCCGGCGCTGGATCAGCCAGAAGCACAGGCCGGTGATGGCCGACGGGATCCCCATGAGGGCCACGAGCTGCGCGATGTCTAACTCGATCATGTAGCACCTCCGTCCCCGGCCTCTACGAGCTGCCAGCCCTGCGGATGGGTGTCCGGCGACCAGACATTGTTGTCGATGGTGCTCTCATAGATCTGGCCGTTGTAGATCACGCGGTCGCCGGTCTGGTAGGCGTCATGCGCGCCGGTAGGCTGGGTAAAGGCCGGGACGGTTTCGCCCGTCTCTTCGCCGCCGGTTTCAGTCTCTTGCCCCGGTTCCTGCTCTGTGCCGGGTTCCGTGGGCGTTTCGGGTTCCGGGGTTGTGTCGGGATCGCCTGCGGCGGTCACTTCCTCCCATCCCTGCGGGTAGGCTTCCGGGCTGTATGCGTTGGCCGTCTCCATCGTGGAGCGGTAGACCTTGCCATCCGTCCACAGGCAGCACTCGCCCTTCATGTAGGCGTCGTGGGCGCCCGTTGGCTGGATGAACGCCTTGGCCTTGGTCGGGTCGGTGGTATGATACGGGGCCCACTGTGCGGGGCTATTGCCCGGCTCGATGTCCGGGTTGTTGTTGGTGTTGTGGGCTTGGCAGCAGCGCCAGCTCTGCCCGTCGTGGGTGCAGGCTTCGCCGACCTCGTGGCTGCCGTCCCCCTTGGGGCCGGCCTTCGTCCACGCCGGCAGCAGATCCTCGCAGGCGATGATCTCGGTGCCGGTGCGGTCGCCGGCGTTGGCCTCGCTCACGAAGGTCATGCGGGCGCTGCGCAGGGCGGCCTCGAGGCCGCTGTACTTGTCGCTCATGTGGTCAGCCCCCTTTCAATGGCGCCGGTCAGATCCTCGAGCTCGCCCTCGAGCTTGGTGATCCGCTCCTTGTCCTCGGGAGAGGTGCCGCCCCCGCCGCCGGCGGCGGCCTGCTCCTTCTCGTGGATGGCTTTGATGCTGTGTTCCATGAAGTAGACCATGCTGCTCCTCCTTTCTGGTCTTGGGGTGTTGGTTTATGCGAAGTTGCCGCCGACCGACTGGATGTAGCAGTCGCCCTCGGCCGAGCCGCGCAGGAGCTTGACCTTGATCTTCACGCCCCAGCTCGCGGCGGTCTTGGTCTGGTTGGTGAAAAAGTGCTTCTGGCTGGTCAGGGCCTTGGTGGTGATGTCCTCCCATGTGGGCTCGGCGTCGTTGCCGTTGTTGCAGATCCAGACCTGAAGGGTGCTGCCGGTCGGGAAGCTGCCCTGAATGTTGACGAGGGCCTTTGGTCGGCATATCGTCGGCCGCCATCGCCACGGTCTGCTCGAACTCGACGGACGTGCACGGCCTTTGGTGAAGGTCAGCGTGCGGGTGACGCTGGCGTTCCTTGGCGTCGGTCGCCACGATGGTCAGGGGGTGGCTGCCGTTCACGACCTTCGCCAGCCACGGTCGGAGCCGATCGTCAGCGTGTTGGTCTCGGCCGAGGGTCCGGTGGGTGCGCAGCGTCACGCCGTCCAGCTTCTCCACGACCGTGACCTGATGGCCGTCGGCGTCGGTGACGGTGTACTCATAGGAGGGCGGCGTGGTGGTGAAGCTGCCGAGGTCGGTGTCGCTGCCGCTGATGACGGCGGCCGGTTGTTGGTGACGGTGCGCACGGCGCTGGTGGTGTAGGCGCTCTCGGCCCCGGCGGTGTCGTATGCCTTGACGCGGTACTGCACGCTCGTCCATCCGTAGGTGATGGAGTCCGTGTAGCTCCGGGAGCTGCCGCTGTAAATCTGCGCCCATGTGCCGTCGTCCACCTTGCGCTCCAGCTTGTAGCCGGCGAGGTTGCCGTCGGGATCGGTCGAGCCTGCCCACGAGATGCTCAGGTTCTTCGCCGCCGATGACCTCGCTCGGGACAGTGATGGACGACGGCGCTGTGGGCGCCTGATTGTAGATCACTGTATAGCATCCATCCGAGTCGGTGGAGTCGGAGACCAGGAGATCAGAGGACAGATTACAAGCGGGGCGCAGGCCGAGGCCGCCGCTGTAGGCGTGGCTCCAGCCCAGAGTGCCATCGGCCATGACGCCGCGGGCGCGGCGGGCCGACCCGGCATAGGCGTCCCGCAGCCAGTAGTACCACGCGGCACCAGAGCCCGGATTGTTGGAATAGTTGGAATTGGCGACGCAGGAGGCCGTCACGGTAGCGATGCGGCTGGAGTTGTCGCTGAAGATCGCCAGCTTGCTGCCGCACACATGGTCGCCCGAGAGGTTAGCCTCGGTGCAGGACAGGGGGAAAGACCTTGTCCACGCAGGTTTCCGTCCCGCCGCCGTCCGTGGAGCTCTTGCCGACGGTGATGGTGGTGGCGAGCAGGGCGGCCCGCTCGTTGGCCGTGAAGGCGTTCAGAAAAACCGGCGAGGCCACTGTACGGGTTGACGCTGTTCCAGACGTGGGAGGAGTCCGGCGTTCTGATCTGCGGAGTGCCGTGCGGTGTACCACTGGCCGGCACCCGCGGGGCTGTTGAGCCACTGGCGCAGGTTCGAGTAGATAGCGGTTGTTGCCGTAGCCGCGGCGGTCGCCGTTGCCGTTACCGGTTCTGTTGCGTCGAAGCACAGCATCTTGATGATCTGGTTGGTCACGCGCGTGACGCTGTTGGAGGGGTAGCCTGCGTGGTTTTATCGGCCACGATCCAGACGATCGGGTTGCCGTACAGGCTGCCGAACTTGACCTTCGACTTGTTTGCGAGGTTGCTCAGTTTTTGGGCCATGAGTTGTGTCTCCTTTCGGTGATGGTTTGAGCTCCGGGAAATAGCTGAAGAAATAGGCGTCCATGTTCTGCCGCAGGTGGTAGGTGTTGCCGTGCGAGATGTGGCCCGTCCAGCTTGCGTAGGATTGCACGACGCTGTCGAGTGTCATCTTGCCGGAGTCCACCAGCCCGCGGAACTTGCGGATCTTGCGCTTCATGTTGTCGATGCTCTTGGCTCGCACTTTCCACGACCTTGCCGGTCTGCGTGAGGTAGGTGTGAAAACCGAGGAAGTCGATGCCGTTCTTCAGCGGGAGGATCTGCGTCTTGCCGTTCAGCCGAAGGCCGAGCGGCTTGATGTACGCCTCGATCTCCTTGAGTATCTGCCGGAGCAGCAGCTTGTCGCTGTGGATGATGGAAGTCGTCCATGTACCTCCATATACGAGGCCGCGGTCATCCCTCAGCCAGTGGTCGAAGGCGTCCAGATAGAACAGCGCGAGCAGTTGGCTCGACTGGTTGCCGATCGGGATGCCGGGGTCTGGCGTGCTGTCGATTATGAGCCACAGCAGCCACTCAGCGAAGTCGATCAGCTCGGGATCCTTCAGCCACTTCAGGGCCCGGCGGGCCGTCTCGTAACAGTAGGAATGGAGCAGGGTGTAAAAGAACTTTGAAAAATCGCCCTTCAGTACCCAGCCGTCGGCGTAGTCCCACTCGTTCATCGGCCGGGGCGGCAGGCCGGCAGCCTTGCGGGCTGCTTCGTCTGCTGCCTTTCGGCTGAAGAAATAGTGGCGCATAGCCGCAGCCAGACGGTCGAGGCCGTCGTGGGTGCCTTTGCCGATCTGGCCGGCGTAGTTGTCCCGGATGAAGCGCCGGGAGAACGCCGGCTCGAGGACGTTGTCGCAGAGCGAGTGCTGGACGACTTTGCCCTCGAAGTCGATGGCGAGGACGAGCCGCTCCTTGGGCTCGTACACCTTGAAGGGGTAGTAGGGCCCGAAGGAATAGTCGCGCCGCTGGAGCCTCTCAGAGAGGGCGACGGTGCGCTCGATGGCCTCCATGCGGTAGCGCATGGCGGTCGGGTTGTCGCGCTTTCCGCAGCGGGTTTTGCGGTATGCTTTGTAGAGCGCGATGGTGCTGTTTACGATATTCTCCATTGAAAAGTCTCCCCGCCGTGTATAGCTCCGGCCACGCTTTGCGTGCGCCGCCGGGGGCATCGGCGGTCTTGTGTTTACCCATGACCGGGCCGGTCAGACGGCCGCGGCTGCGGGAGGGATATGCCTTCCTTGGATGATGGGGCACAGTGTTCGCCTCCCGTCTCCGGGCGGTTAATAAGTCGGGCGATCCATCGAAGCGGGGCGCAGGCCGTTGTTGCCGTTGTAGGCGTTGTTCCTGTTCAGAGTGCCATCGGTGTTGACGTTGCGGGCGTTGTTGGCCGAGCCGGCACGAAAAAAAACAAGGCATACCCCGAGGGCTGCCTCACTGGTGACGCTTCTGTGCGTCCAGCTTGGCGGCCCTCTCTTTATCCGTTTTGTACCATTTGGCGGTCTGGTTCTTCACGCCGGCCGCCATCTTCGCCCAGTATGCAAAGGCGTCATCGCTGAAGCCGCTGAGGATCTCATGCGCGAGCTCGATGTGGTGGATCAGCTTTCGGCAGTTGCGAAGCGCCGACCGCTGTGCGCGATACCTGAGCTCACGCTCCTCGGGATCCGTCAGGAGCAGATCGTTGGCCTCCATCAGATCGGCAACGAGGTCGCTGGCTTCGTTCATCATCCTCTGCGCCAGACCGAGCCGCTCCTTCTTCGGGAAAACGGTTCCGGGTTTCTGGTCTTGATGTAGGTGTTTCTCGAGCTCCCTGGGCGTCGCTGATGGCCTGCATCTCGGGGCAGTTGTCACGGCCAGGGCAGGCGGCGGCCCACATTACCCCGCTCGTGGCCAGCGAGTGTCCGCTTTGCCGTAGTATCACCTCCTCCCTTTGATGGTGATCTCGCGCCGGTGCCGTCGTAGGTTTTGCCCTGAATGACGATCACGCCGTCCTCACGCTTGCAAAGCATGGCAGGGGCGGCGCCAGCTCGACAAACAGGTGCGCGATGATGCACGACGCCCCTGCGGGCGGGATCGGCGTAGCCGTAGCCGTCCATGGCTTAACACTCGAGGCGCTGAAGCGTAGCGTTCCAGACGCCAGAGGTGAGGGTGATGCCGTCCAGATTGGCAAAGGTGATCTGGAAGGGGTGGTCGATGTCGAACACAGCGTCCCACAGGGTCGTGATGCTGGTGTTCTGCTGGACGACGTTGCTCAGGTCGACCACGGCGGCCGCGGCCTGCTCTGCGATCCCGACGGCCTGCTGCGCGAGGAGGATGGCCTGATTGGCCGTGGCCTGCGCCGCGAGGGCGATGGCCTTGTAGTTTTCGTAGTCCTCCTTGGTGGCGTAGGCGTCCGCGGGGATGTAGGCGGTCACGTTGGTGGCCGTGCCGATGGCGGTGACGATGTCGATGGTTTTCTCGACGATGGTGGCGCCGCCGGTCGGCGGGATCCACTCGGCGAGGTCACCGCAGTTGCCGTAGCAGTACAGCACCTCGCCCACGTCCTCGTCGGGATCGTCCGCATAGAGGCCGAGCTCGCGGTAGTAAAAGCCGTCGTTGGTCTGGTCGTTGGTGAACACGCCGCCCACGGTGACGGTGCCGTCGCCGTTCACGACGCATTTGGTGATGTCGATGGTCGCCTTCGGGCTGACCACGCCGGTGAGGAGGGGGCGTCTGACCCCTCCTCGAGGTAGCCGTCGCCGAGGACGATCTTGGTGTAGTTGATCTGCTGGCCCGCCACGCCCTTCGCCAGAACGAGAAGGCCCGCGGCGGTGATGTCGTTGTTGATAAATGCGGCCATGTCTTTCTCCTTTCCTTAGTCTGAAGCGAGGACGCTGGTGCCGATGGTGACGGTCTCCCGGTTGTTGTCGTGGACGACGGCCCCGTGGTAGAGGTGGATCTCGTCCGTCCCCATGACGTGCCGCTCACTCGCCGTGCTCTCGCACCGGCCATCCCGGCATAAAGGAACATCTCGCCGGTCAGGCAGATCCCAGGATCGCGTCGAGCCATGCGCTGCGCCGCTTCAGGTGCGCAGCAGCGAGGAACAGGTCGAGGTTTTCGTTGACGAGTCCCGGGTTGTCGCTCAGCACTTTGAAGTGGTAGGGGCTTGCCGTACTGGATACCACTCCCCTGACCTCGCCGGTGCCGAAGTAGTCGGCGATGATCTGCGCCACGGCGTAGGGGGTGCCGAGCTTGGCATAGACGCGGTCGCTGTTGCGGATGACGGCCCGCTTTGGTCTCGATGGGTGCGGTGCTGTCATACCACTGGATGTTCAGCTCCCACGCCATCTCGTCCAGCTCGGCCTCGCTGAGCTGGTCGATCTTGTCCCACCTGCTCAGCAGCTTCAGACGGGCGAAGGCGTCCCGATAGGTGTCGCCGGCGGCCAGCCCGCGGTCGGCGCCGTCCTGTGCCATCCACGAGGGCAGGAGCTTGATCATCTCGACTTCGCTGAGTCGCATTTAGACCACCTCGCTCTCTGTCTTATGGCTGACAGTCAGGTGCCCGCTGAACTTGGCGACCTGTGTGTCGCTGACGGGTGTGTAGACCGGCTTGGTCACGTCCACGCGGAAGGCGCCGGTCAGGTTTTCGCCCCACGACGGGCAGAGGATCCTCTTGCGGAGCTGGTCGGGGTTGATGTCCCGGCCCAGCGCGCCACCTGCCACTCGTTGTAGCGGTCGATGGCGCCGTCTGTGCCTTCCACATTGGCGACGACCTCGGCCTCCGTCCGGGGTGGTGTAGTAGACGATCTCGATGTCGTGGTGATG
>VOFK01001102.1_pt1 | contig 26533 bp, 43 predicted proteins | sample 5384121 | NCBI WGS metagenome assembly VOFK01 (sample SAMN12384730, study PRJNA508395) | human gut metagenome | isolation source: healthy gut J | host: Homo sapiens | reverse complement strand
ATCATTGCTTCGACTTGAGGTGCGAATGGGCAGAGATGCGATTCGAACCATCGAAGTTGCAGCAGATTTACAGTCTCGTCCTCACTCGCCAGTCTGCCCATGATTTCATCACGATACTTCGTATTATTAGTTTATCACAGCTATGTGACATATTTTTTAATCCCATTCAGTCCCTGTTTTAATATCTGCAAAACCGCACGATACTGCTCATATGGGGGGGAGCTCGAATAGTTACTATTTTTAAAATTAAAAGACAGCCGATCGGCTGCTTTGGGAAGGTATTTTTACTATAGGGGGTACAAAAAAGCTTATATATGTATTGGGGGTTTTTACGGTTATTATAGTATCATGAGGATTAACGATAAGTGTTCATAAAATCGTTGTTTGTTTTTATGCAATTTGTATAGTACTTAGTCATATTTATTTTTTTCATATAGTGATTCTGCATAAAAGCTGTTTTTTTCGTAAATATTATGTCCAACTGTTGTTTTGCTTTTCCTCATCAAACAGTAAGTTTTCAAACTCATCTTGGTAGATTCTCTCCTCTTCGTTAGCAGTTAAAAATATCTGTCAAGCAATACCCCCGTTGTCGTTTTGCCTTGCTCGTACGACTCGTCGATGATGCTTTTTACCGACATCTCTGATTTCGATGCTATGCCCGTTGGGCGAGGTTCTCGTCCTGATGAAGACTCCTCCTCATCATCAGCGTTTTGTTCGACATCCGTGTTGTATCATCTCGCGCAAGCTTGTAGTTGATGTGATGTGTTGTGATATCGTCAAACACAGCTCCTTCTGACGACCGCTTAGTCCACATGATTTCCTGAAGATACGTCCTTTGTGTTGAACATCTTATCCTTCAGGCAGAGGCATGGTGCCTGCTGCGCCTGCTCTGGGATATTGAAACTGTATGATCCGAAAGCTGATGTCCTTGTCAGAGATGATTTGCTCTTTCTTTTCTCAGCTCCGATACCAACCTTGACGAAGGATTTTCTGATATCATCCTGTGTGATATTCTTGTTTCGCCCGCTGCACGGATTGCTGCCCCCATTCATCAGATTCCCAAGGTCTGCACCTGTGAAGCCTGCGGTAGTCTGTGCAATCTGCTTTAAGTCTACATCCTCTGCAAGAGGTTTTTTTCTTGGCATGGACACCTAAAATTTCTTCTCTGCCGCCCACATCCGGTCTGCCTACTACAACCTTTCTGTCGAAAACGTCCCGGACGCATGATAGCAGGGTCAAGAATATCCCCACGGTTTTTGTTCTGCCATGACGATAATGCCCTCATTCGCGCCAAAACCATCCATCTCGACAAGCATCTGGTTCAATGTCTGCTCACGCTCGTCGTGTCCGCCGCCCATTCCTGTGCCACGGCGTCTGGCTACTGCATCAATCTCATCGATAAATACGATACAAGGCGCATTTTTTCTTGGCATCCTCAAACAAATCTCTCACTCGTGAGGCTCCGACTCCGACGAACATCTCCACGAAATCAGATCCTGAAAAATGGTGAAAAACGCGGTACCCCTGCCTCTCCGGCTACTGCCTTGGCAAGGAGAGTCTTACCTGTTCCCGGAGGTCCTACAAGAAGGACACCCTTTGGGATTCTTGCTCCAAGTCTGGTGTATTTTCCCGGATCACGAAGGAAATCAACTATCTCCGCAATCTCCTCCTTTTCCTCCTTTAAGCCTGCTACATCGGAAAACTTGATATGGTTCTCCTCCTGTGTGGTGATCTTCGCACGGTTCTTGCCGAAGTTCATCATTTTTGCCACCGCCGGCCGCCTGCTGCGTTGTTGTTCATCACTGCAAAAAATGAACGCGATACCTGCCATCAAAAGATACGGGCAGTGTCGTTGAATCCAGCTCTCAGCCGGAACATCCACAACTGTGGTAGTCGGTGTACCCTGCTTTTTTTCATGGCCTTTTCGATATTGTTTACATCTGATACATAAAAACACCTTTGATGTGCCATCCTTCTTCACCTCCAGACTTCCTGTCGGTATCTCCCTGTTTTTGCACTACCTTTACGCTCTTCACCTGATTCTTTTCAAATCTTTCTGAAAATCCTGATACTGTATTAATGCTGTCTCTTTGCACAACCCCAGCTCATAACCAGTACACACCTGCCAGCACCAGAACAAGAGCAGAATCGAAGACCACTGATTCCTCTTGTCTTATTATTATTCAAAACCTGCTCCTTCCACCTGTTACATCTCTACACTTCCGATGTACGGTAAGTTTCTATATTTTTGTGCATAATCCAGACCGAATCCTACCACAAATTCATCCGGGATATTAAATCCGACATAATCTACATGTACATCGCGCACACGACGATCCGGTTTATCAAGAAGTGTGCAAAAGCTTCATGCTCTTCGGTCCTCTCTTCCGAAGGATGTCAAGCAGATAATAAAGAGTACGTCCTGAATCTACGATATCCTCAACAACAATTACGTCTTTTTTCCTTCCAGAGACTCATCCAGATCTTTTGCAATCTTAACAATTCCACTGGACTGGGTTCCGTCACCATAGCGCTGACACTCATAAAGTCCATTGTTACCGGCACTGTAATCCTTTTGCCAGTTCCACGCAAAAGAACACTCCACCCTTTAAAACACAGATCAGATGAACCCTGCTTTCCCGCATATTCTTCACTGATTTTTTTTCCAAGTTCTTCAATTCTAGCATTTACTTCTTCTTCCGGAATTAACATTTTCACTTTCTCGGCCATTTAAAGTACCTCCATTTATCGTAATTTCTAATATTTTCGTTGTCTGCTCTGTCACCTGGTATGCCTTGCTCTGCCGGCACCCACAATCCATAAAATCTCGCTTCCCTCTGCGATCAGAGGAATTCCGGCTTTGTTCTGCCACTGGTATTTTTTATTGATAAAATAGGATTTCAGCTTCTGCCTTCCTCCGCTTTCATCAATTACAATAAAATCGCCAGCCCTTCTGGTGCGTACAGCGACACTCTGTTTTTATTATACCATAATCAAACCATTTCATTATATGGTTTTTAGAATTTCGTCCATTTTACCATTAAAATCTTGTATACAAAGTGTGACATATGAGCCATCTGCCGAGCTTTATGTTTTTTTGCACTCCCCAAGTGGCACTCAGTGCCTCAAGCTCTTTGCGTAATGTGAATTTCTTCTTTTTTCATCGTCACACCTTCCGGCGCAGGTATCACCTCACCAAATGATTTTTCCGCAATAATTCCATATGGCAGATTGATTTTTTCTGCCCGACTGCTGTCCTGCAAGCTTCACAAGTGCACCGATATGCGTGCTCGTGATGTCCTTGAGCCGCCCTGATGCCAGATGTATACACTCGCGCGCTACTCCGCTTTTTAATGCCGGATGCAGGCTCTCAAAGCGACTGATTTCAAGTATCACCCTGCCTTCTTTTTTTGAAACCATGCTGTCACACGCCTCTTTTTAGCTGCTGCTCGTAAAAATCATTCATCACCGCAAGCTGTCCTGCACTCTCATTGATATGCTCTATCGCCCTGTCATTAATCTGCAAAAGCAGTGGAAACACATCATGGCGCAGCTTGTTTCTGGAGTAGGCTGTGTCAGTGTTTGTGGCATCGGTGACAAAAGCCTGTCCGTTTTCCTTCAGATATTCCTCTATCTGTGCGCGTGTTGCTGATAAAAGCGGCCTGATATAGGTGACACCGTTCTTCACGGAAACCGGATGCATGCCGGCAAGCCCCTTCGCTCCGCTTCCGCGAAGCATCTGAAAAAGAACTGTCTCTGCGTTATCCTCCATATGGTGCGCAACTGCAACGACTACCTGCCTGCTGTTACCCTGCTTTTGGTCTGATGCATCGGCAGTTTCGCAAGGATATCTGCCAGCCTCCTCTTCAAACGCCTCATAGCGCAATATCCTGGCGACTTCCTTTTCAAACGCTTCATAACGCAATATCCTGGCGGCCTCCTCCAGTCCGAGTCCATGACTTTTTGCATATTGCGGTACATCCACGGAATGCACATGACACGGTATGTTAAGCCTCTCGCAGAGATCTGACGCAAACCTCGCATCCTCCCTGCTCTCGGCTCCTCTGATGCCGTGCTCCACATGTACTGCCTCCAACGCAAAATCAAGCTCATCTGCGCACTGTCTTTTTATCTCATTTAACAGCAGCAGAAGGCAGACCGAATCCGCACCACCCGACAACGCAACAAGCACCGTGCTATGATTTTTTATCATTTTGTTTTCCAGAATATATTCTTTTGTCCGTCTAATCATTATTTTTCCCAGATTCCTATTGCAACTACCGTCATATCATCCATGGCGTATCCACCTGTGTCAAGCAGCACCCTGTCCAGAATTTCCTGCGCCATCACGCCTGCATTGTCACTTTTGACGCCTGCGATGATATCCATAAGCTTCCCTGTCTGTCCTTACATGCAGATATTCTAGCACACCATCCGTCACCATGACAAGGAAATCGCCACTTTGAAGTGTATTTTTTTTTGAATGTTTGCTCTCCTGCCAGACATCGACCCCCGCCGGGAGTGATTCATTTTCTATAACACTCACTTGTTTCCCCGATTTGATAAATGACGGTTGCAGCGCCTGTTTTGGTAAGCTCAAGCTCACCTGTGTACATATCTATTGTGGCAAAATCAACCGTGGAATAGGACTCCTCACCCGCCGATATGACCATGGCAGAGTTCATCAGCTTTAGGGCACTTTCCCTGCTAAAGCCATTACCTCCAAAAAGCTTTTCAAGCAAATCCACCACCAGCGTGCTCTCGGTTGCGCCTGCTTGCCCGAGCCCATGCCATCGGATACACATACATGATACATGCCATCATCCAGCTGAAACATGCTGCAGCTGTCGCCATTTGCCTGAGAGCCGGTCTTCTTTTTGGTCGCCACCCCCGAAAGTGCATAGAACTGATTCTCCTCGTAAAGCACAATAGATGTCCTCTCATCGGATATTATTGAAACTGTCCCATGTGCCTGCCTGAGCTTCACTCCCATGGCACGTGAAACCGCCTGCACATACTTTGAAATTTCAATCCCACCATCTATCTTGGTGCAGACATCTGCCTTTATACATACCTGCTGCCTTGCGTTCTCATAAATATGGGCATTTTCCACCTGTATACCAGCCTCTTTTGTATATACATAAACTCTTGAAAGACGCAGCCTTCTTTTTTTATCAATACATTTTTCAGCCCTGCACCAGCCCTCCATGAGCTCTGCCATAGCGTCAAGCTGTGTGGCTATGACGCGTCTGTTTTCTGTAAGACGCCTGTACCAGGCTTCATTTAGCTCAATACGGGCAAATGCCTCTGTGGCGGCTTCCACCATGCGCGTATAGTGCGGGCAGCCATCCACATATCTGTTTTGCACAATTTCCTCTGTTTTCATACGTTTGCGCACTGCATCAGCAAGCATTTTTATACTGTCGGAAATCGAAGTCCCGCTTGTCCAGCACACACTGCAACCCTCACAGCATGCACAAAGTCTCCCTGTCACCTCAAGCTGTATTTTCTCACTCTCATCAGGGATTTTATCTGCCGTACATTTTACAGCCATGACGTTTGCAGTCGAAATAATGTGCCTGAAAGTCCTGAAACTGCTGTGGCAAATGCCTCCTCCCTGTCGGGCAGGAGTCCTGCTATGACCGGGTTTTCATTGTGCTCAAGAGCCCTTAAATATTCGCATGCTCTGCAAAGCGCAAAGGCCAATCGAAAACACAACAAGGCTCTCTGCTACCGACAACACTATCTCATCCGTATCCTATTTCCCAGAAATGTTACCGACAGATTCATCACCGCCGTGGCGCAGCTGCTACAACGGCTGTTGTCAGACATCCGTTTTTACTGCTTTTTTCTCACAAAGAGCCTTTCCCCAAAGTAAATCACCGCAATAATAAAGAGATACTTACATATCGACGGTATCGATATAAAGTATCCCATTCCAATAATTAATCCTATGTAAAAAAAATAATCGTATGCCCACTGCTCAGACAATAAACTCCATACACTGCAGGTATCAGCGGATAACAATCCATCACACACACCAGTGTGGATGCAAATGCCATAAGCCCCCCCACACAGCCTTTTTTTTAAATTTGCAATCCTCATCTTTTTTGCCTCCATCTTTTTTCAAGGTTTATATGTGGTCAAAAATGAAGGTTTTGACGAAAAAGCGCAACTATATCTTCAAAAATTATTTGTCCTTTTCCTTGAAGATTATTTCATTGTCATACGCAAGCCCCAGCTTGCTCTTTGCTATATCCTCTATGTACTGGTCACTCTGCATATACTGCTGCATGCTTTCTATCTCATCAGCACGCTCCGATTCTTTAGTGTACTGCTTTTCAAGCTCCGCTTTTTGTGCGGCATATGTAGATTCCTTCTGCTTTAGCTGCACAACCTGGACTACCATAACCACAAGAAATGCTATAACTATGATGGAAACACTTAAAGTTCCGCCCCTTCTCTTTGCACGACGTTTACTCATTATTCCTCCTTAGGTGCTTATCTGAATATCCTGCCAAACATTTTATCTTTCTTTCCGGTCACCTCCGGTACCTTCGAATACGTAATCATGTCTATCTCACCTTCTATATCGGCTTCTCCCTTCTCAAGGTTTAGCCTGTTTACGTGAAGATCCTTGCCCTTTTTAGGTCAAGCATGCCCAGCTCCGTCTCCAAAAGTATCTCTCCCACATCAAAGGAGAGCACATCCAAAATGCCTGTAAAGCTGCCTGTTCTGCGTGATTTCGATGCTGTCAAATTCCGCAACTAACTTCTGTGCGGTTTTTCTCCCACACCCGGACAGCCGGGAATATTATCGGAAGAGTCGCCCAGCAATCCCAACATGTCGATGACTTGCTCTGTGGACTGGATATCGAACTTCGCTTTTATCTCCTCGATGCCCATGACTTCGAATCCGCCGCTGTGTTTGGGGCGGTACATGAATACATTCTCCGATACCAGTTGGCCGTAGTCTTTGTCGGGCGTCATCATATAGGTGATGATACCTTGTCTTCCGGCTTCTGTGGCCGAAGTGTACCCTATCACATCGTCGGCTTCTGTAACCGGAGACTTCCAGAATAGGAATACGGTAGGCGCGGATGATATCTTTTATAATAGGTACGGAGAGACGGATAGCCTCGGGAGTCTCTTCCCGCTGCGCTTTATATTGTTCATAGGCCTCGTGGCGGAATGTTGGTCCTGAAGGATCGAAAGCTACCCCTATGTGCGTAGGATTTTCTTTTTTCAGCACTTCTTCGAGAGTGTTTACAAATCCCAAAATGGCAGAAGTGTTGAATCCTTTGGAGTTGATTCGCGGATTTTTGATAAATGCATAATAAGAACGGTATATCAATGCATAAGCGTCAAGCAAGAAAAGTTTATCGGTTGAATTCATAGATTTATCCTTTTTTTCATGGTAAAAGTACAAAAAAAACCGTATTAACTGTTTTATTACTATTTTTGTGCTCAAATAGTGATGTATGGACAGTATATCCCTCATAAAATCCCCGATTTCTGCGGAGTTGGAAGACTTCAAAAAGCATTTTGATAGTTGCCTTTCCAGTTCTAACCTTTTGCTGAACAGCGTGATTGCGCATATACGGCAGAAGAATGGGAAGATGATGCGCCCGATTCTGGTTCTGCTTGCTGCAAAGTTGTACAATGAGGTTCGTCCGGCAACACTGCATGCTGCGGTTGCTCTGGAGCTTCTGCATACAGCGAGCCCTTGGTGCATGACGATGTGGTGGATGAGAGTACCGAACGCCGGGGGCAGCTCTCTGTGAATGCTATCTTTAATAATAAGGTAGCGGTGCTTACGGGAGATTATTTACTGGCAACGGCTTTGGTGGAAGTGGGGATGACGCGTAATTACGCTATAATTGATCTCGTTTCAAATTTAGGGCAGGATTTGGCGGAAGGGGAGTTGTTGCAGCTTTCCAATGTCAGCAACCCTGAATATTCCGAGGAGGTCTATTTTGATGTCATCCGCAAGAAGACGGCCGTACTCTTTGCCGCGTGCATGAAAGCGGGTGCGCTTTCGGTGGGTGTTGGCGATGAAAAGGCGGAATATGCGCGTTTGTTTGGCGAATATATCGGTCTTTGTTTTCAGATCAAGGATGATATATTCGATTATTACGAGAGCAAGGAAATCGGCAAACCTACCGGCAATGATATGCTGGAAGGAAAGCTGACCTTACCTGCACTTTATGCACTCAATTCAACCCGCGACAAGCAGGCACAGGAGATTGCTGTAAAAGTAAAGAGCGGAACGGCTACAACTGATGAAATAGCCCGATTGATCGAGTTTACCAAAGAGCATGGCGGCATTGAATACGCTACGAAAGTTATGATTGAGTTTAAGGAAAAGGCACTTTCGTTATTAGCTTCCATGGAAGATACGGATGTCAAGAAAGCGCTTATTTGCTATCTTGATTACGTAGTGGAACGCGAAAAATAAGTGAGAAATAAAGAAAATCTGTCAAACAGCCTGACAAAAACGATCTTTCCCTTGTCAGGCTGTCTTCGCATTCTTTTCACTAATATATCAACCGTGTTCCTCTTAAAAGAACTTCATTTCTTCGCCTTTGATTTCCGACAGTAGGAGATTTGCCAGACGGCTGGTTCCTAAACGGAATAATTCATTGTTCAGCCATTCCTCTCCAAGCACTTCTTTCACAATGGTATAGTATATCAGTGCGTCATTTACACAGTTGATGCCGCCTGCCGGTTTGAAACCAATCTTATTGCCTGTCAACGCATGGTATTCCTTAATGGCCTGACACATTACGTAGGCTGCTTCCGGAGTAGCGGCAGGCTGTTGTTTTCCGGTAGAGGTCTTGATGAAATCAGCTCCGGCATACATGGATAGGATAGAGGCCTTTTTGATGTTGGCTGCCGTTTTCAGCGCTCCCGTTTCCAGGATTACTTTCAGGTGATGCTCCTTGCAGGTGGCTTTCAGCTCCTGTATCTCATCGCACATGGTTTCATAGTCTCCGCTCAGGAACTTTCCTACGGAGATTACAATGTCTATCTCGTCCGCGCCTTCCATGATTGCCATGGCGGTTTCGGCTACTTTTACTTCTATGAAAGTCTGTGAAGAGGGGAAACCTGCCGATACGCAGGCTATCTTTACGTCTTCCACTTCCAGCGTATCCTTTACTACTTCCGCAAAGTTGGGATATACGCAGATGGCCGCTACGTTCTTCAAATCGGGAAATTCTTCGTCAAACTGGTTTACCTTTTGGGTGAATTTCATGACGCTTTCATCGCTGTCCGTACTGTTGAGCGTGGTCAGGTCGATGCAGTTGAACAGGAACTTCTTTACTTCCGGAGTATTGTTTGCAGGGACTTTCTCTGCGATTATTCCGGCTACTTCCGCTGCCACTTCCGCATCATTCAAATTGGTGTTGTACTTCGCCAGAGCGGCATCGTACTTGCTCTGGGTAGATTCGTTATTCTCCATGGTCGGATAATTTAGGATTATTGATATGTCTTGCTTGGTCGCGTTTGGTTTTCTTCTCGATGCTGCGTGCAAACGCTTCGGTGACATCGACTCCGGTTTGGTTTGCGATGCAGAGAAGTACCCAAAGGACATCTGCTATTTCTTCTTCGATATTATCTTTTTCTCCCTCCTTAAAGGATTGGTCGCCATACTTGCGCGCCATAACTCGTGCCAGTTCACCTACTTCTTCGGTCAGTACGGCCATATTGGTGAGCTCGCTGAAGTAACGCACTCCATATTGCTTAATCCAGGAGTCTACTTCTTTCTGTGCTTCTTTCAGTGTCATTATTCTTTGTTTTTTGTATCCATGCAAATGGTCACAGGACCGTCATTCAATAATTCTACCTTCATGTCGGCTCCGAACTCGCCGGTTCCTATTTCCTTGCCTAACGCTAAACTCAATTCTTTGCAGAATTGTTCATATAGCGGGATAGATATTTCCGGTTTTGCTGCCCGGATATAGGAGGGGCGATTGCCTTTCTTGGTCGATGCGTGCAGCGTGAACTGGCTGATTACCAGTATCTCACCGTCGATGTCGAGTATGGATTTGTTCATTACGCCATTTTCATCGTCAAAGACGCGCAGGTTGACGATCTTTTTGCACAACCAATCAATATCTTCCTTTCCGTCTGTCTCCTCTATGCCAATCAATATCATAAGTCCCTTTTTGAATGGCAGACTTGCAAATCCCGTTGATTGTGACAGACGCATGCCCGGTACGTTGTATAACTACTCTCATGTTTTGTTCTAAAAATTAATTTTGCGAATTGCAAAGTTACGAATAAATTTGTGATTGTTATGTGTAAGATAGGGCTATTTGTTGGCAAAGTGTTCCTTTATGATTTTTGCTTTGGCTTCGCCAACCACCTTGATAATATCCTCTGTGGATGCTTCCTTGATGCGTTTTACACTTTTGAACTCTTTTAGCAGGGTGTTTTTGGTTTTTTCTCCGATTCCTTTTATCTCGTCTAAGGCCGAAGCTACCTGTCGCTTGCTGCGCTTGTCGCGGTGGAAGGTAATGGCAAATCTGTGTACCTCGTCCTGTATTTGCGTCAGCAGGCGGAAAAGGGGGGAATTTTGTTTGAGTCCGATGGTCTGCGGCGGGAAACCGTATAGCAGTTCCGATGTGCGGTGTTTCCCGTCTTTGGCAAGTCCGGCAATGGGGATATCAAGGTTCAGTTCGTCTATAACCTCTTTTACGGCGCTCATTTGCCCTTTTCCGCCGTCGGTGATAAGAAGGTCGGGCAGGGGAGCGTTCTCTTCGATAGCGCGCTGGTAACGCCGTTTCACGACCTCTTTCATGGATGCATAGTCATCGGGGCCTTCCACTGTTTTGATATTGTACTTCCGATAGTCCTTTTTGGACGGTTTACCTTTGATGAAAACGACGCATGCCGCAACAGGGTCCGACCCCTTGGATGTTGGAATTATCAAAACATTCTATGCGCATAGGCAGTCGGTCGAGATGCAATTCCCCTTGGATTTCTTTCAAGAGACGTACAGTGCGCTGTTCCGGGTTCAGCTTTTCCGTCTGTTTCAGCCGGTCGGCTTTGTATTGTTTCACATTGAGGATGGAAAGTTCAAGCAGTTTTTTTTCTTATCACCGCGTTGTGGAATGGTGAAGACGACATTTTTTTGAGTTCCATATCCAGTTCGAAAGGCACGATGATTTCGCGGGAGAGGCTTTTGTAGCGTTCGCGCATTTCGATGATGCCCAGCGAAAGGAGCTCTTCTTTGGTTTCGTTCAGCCGTTTTTTGTACTCAAAGGTGAAAGCCTGGTTGATAGCCCCGTTCGTGATATGCAGGTAATTGATGAATGCGGACTTTTCATCGGTATCTTCTTCAATGGAGAACACGTCGATATTATGCAATATGTTGCTCACGACTTCTGATTTGGAACGATAATTTTCTAACAGCAGGTACTTCTTTTGATCTTTTGCGCTTCTTCAAACTTCATTTCGGCGGCAAGATCCTGCATTTGCCGATACAGCATCCGCCCTACCTCTTGGGTGTTGCCTTTGAGTATCTCTTTTTTTATCTCGGCGATGTTGTTCAGATATTCTTCCTGACTTTGTTTGCCGACGCAAGGACCTGCACAGTTCTTGATGTGATATTCCAGGCATACGTTGAATTTCCCGGCCCGGATGTTTTCCGGAGAGAGGTTCAGGTTGCAAGTGCGTAGCGGATATAAATGCTTGATAAGGTCGAGCAGCGCATACATGGACGGTATGTGGCTGTACGGACCATAGTACGAAAAGAGCCGTTGCGTATGACTCTCCGCGTCTCTTGAATACGCGTGGAAAAGTATTCGTTCTGTACGCAGATGGACGGGTAGGTTTTATCGTCTTTCAGCAATACATTGTAGCGGGGCTTATACTTTTTAATGAGGTTGTTTTCTCCAGTAATAAGGCGTCTTCTTCCGTGTTGACCACGATATACCGGATATCTGCAATCTTGCTCACCAGTACCCGTGTCTTTCCCGGTTCATGTTCTCTGTTGAAGTAGGAAGACACCCTGCGTTTCAGGTTTTTGGCTTTTTCCTACATATATAATCGTTCCTTCGGTGTTCAGGTATTGGTAAACACCGGGGCTTTCGGGAAGGTTCAGAACGATACCTTTTAGATAATCACTTGTTTTTATCTGTTCTTCCATACTCTAAAGGTGCTGTCGCCCTACCGTTATTTTTTTATAGCGTCAGTACAGACTCTACATCCACATCTTTATCGAATACATCCTTTCCATGCAGCTCTTTCAGCTCGATAATGAAGTTTACATATATCTTTTGGGGATTCATCTTCTTTACCAATTTGCAGGCAGCCTCCATTGTTCCGCCTGTGGCCAGCAGGTCATCGTGTAGCAACACTACATCGTCCGGTTCAATGGCATCCTTGTGGATTTGTACCGTATCTTTGCCGTACTCTTTGTCGTAGCTTTCTTCGATTGTTTCCGCAGGCAGCTTTCCGGGCTTGCGCATGGGTACGAATCCTGCACCTAAGCGGGTGGCGAGAATGGGGCCCATGATGAAGCCTCTGGATTCTATACCTACCACTTTGGTTATCCCTTTATCCTTGTACATTTCATACAAGGTGTCCGAAAGTTCTTGCAGTGCCGACGGGTTTTTAAACAGAGTGGTCACATCGTAGAATAAAATCCCGGGGATAGGGAAGTCGGGAATTTCCCGAATGCTCTTGGCAAGTGTTTCTTTGCTCATAATCAGTTTATTTTAATACGTTTATTGAATTCTTTGTTTCACGTGGAACGTTGCCCCTTATCGCCCGCAAAGCACCAGCAGTACGTTGATGTCGCTGGGAGACACTCCCGGAATTCGGCTTGCCTGGGCTATCGTTTCCGGATCTATCTTCACCAGCTTCTGGCGGGCTTCGGTAGAAAGAGACTGGATGGAATTATAGTCGAACCTTCCTTTAATCTTTATGCTTTCCAGCCGTGCCAGTTTATCTGCTATGATTCGCTCGCGTCCGATATAGCCTTCGTACTTGATAAGTATCTCTGCCGCTTCGATAATCTCATCTTTTCTTTCCGTAATCTTGTCCAGTTCCCGACGGAAAGCGCTGACATGTTCTGCCATGTTTTCCAAGGTTACTTGCGGACGGTTTATTAAATCTATCAGCTTGCATCCCTGGCGAAGTGGGAGTGGTGCCAAGTTGTTCCAGTACCGGATTGATTAATGCTGGTTTCATCGAATAATTCCGGGTAAAGTTTATGATGCTTGTAACGGCTTCGCGCTTGCTCTTTAATAGTTCGTAGCGGTCATTCTTTGCAAGTCCCAGTTTCCAGGCTCTTTCGGTTAGCCTCATATCGGCATCGTCCATGCGGAGCAGGATGCGGTATTCCGCACGTGAAGTAAACATGCGGTAAGGCTCATCGACGCCTTTGGTAACCAAATCGTCGATTAATACGCCTATATAGGCTTCGTCGCGTGCCAGGGTGAACGGTTCTCCGCCGTGGCAGTTGATATGCGCGTTGATACCTGCAATGATTCCTTGTCCGGCAGCTTCTTCGTAGCCGGTCGTTCCGTTTACTTGTCCGGCAAAGAACAGGTTTTTGATTTTCTTCGTTTCCAACGTATGTTTGAGCTGGGTGGGATCGAAGAAGTCATATTCTATTGCATAACCGGGGCGGTAAATTACGAGATCCCGGAATGCAGGAATCTTTTTCAGTGCCTCAATCTGTATGTCCATTGGCAAGGAAGAAGAGAAGCCGTTCAGGTAGAGTTCCTGAGTGGTTTCACCTTCCGGTTCCAGGAAAAGCTGATGCTGCTCTTTGTCGGGGAAGGTCACAATTTTGGTCTCTATACTGGGACAGTAACGGGGACCTATGCTTTGAATTTGTCCGTTGAAAAGGGGAGAGTCCGGCAGACCCTCGCGCAGGATGCGGTGTGCTTCTTCATTGGTGAAGCAGGTCCAGCATGGCAGTTGCTTCAAATGGCGCACGCCGTTATCCATAAAGGAGAACTTGTGGAAATCGTTTTCTCCGTCCTGAACCTCCATATCCTCATAGTGCACGCTCCGTCCGTCGATGCGTACGGGGGTTCCCGTTTTCATTCGTCCGTATGTGATGCCGTGCCGGGCGATGGATTCGGTCAGTTGGTAGGATGCAGGTTCGGCCATGCGCCCGCCCGGAAGCATGGTGCGTCCCACGTGCATCAGTCCGTTCAGGAAAGTTCCGGCAGTCAGTACGATGCATCTGGCGCGGAAAGTTACTCCCCAAAAGAGTAGTGAGTCCGGTCACTTCGCCGTTTTCAACAAGAATCTCTTGTACGGTATCCTGCCAAATATGCAGGTTGGGAGTGTTTTCCAGAATTTCACGCCATGCCCAGATGAATTTGTTACGGTCGCATTGCGCACGCGGACTCCACATGGCAGGTCCTTTGGAGCGGTTTAATATACGAAACTGGATAGCGGTTTTGTCAGTTACCAATCCCATATATCCACCCAATGCGTCTATTTCACGTACAATTTGCCCTTTTGGCAATACCGCCTACGGCAGGGTTGCAACTCATTTGGCCTATCTTATTCATGTCCATCGTGATAAGACAGGTCTTTGAACCCAGGTTTGCGGCAGCGGCAGCGGCTTCACAGCCGGCATGTCCGGCGCCGATTACAATAACATCATACTTAAACTCCATTCGTTCAATCTCTTTTTAAACCCTGCAAAGTTACTAAAAAGTTATTTTGTAGCCGCGATTTCTTTCTTTTCCTTGTGAATTCTTAGGAAATACTTCGTGTGGGACTGCCGGCGTCTCCGGTACATAGATATCCGGCTCCTTGGTTCCGAAGAATACCTTAGTAAGGTACGGCAAGTTTCCTGCTTTGGTACGACGTGTACCTCACTAAGAAATCTCTTGTACCTTAGTGAGGTACAAGCCGTACCAACCGTTGGTATTGACTTGGTACGCGTATCTTTTTATTTTTCATTGCTTTAACCGATTTTCTTCTTCAGGTTTATCAAATCAGCAACGTTCTTTCGGTTGGGAAGAGGCAATTGCACTTGTCCTTTCAGCGCAAATGAACTTAATGTCTCGGTATAAAAGGTATTTTAACAATATTGTGACAAGGGCTGTATGGAACGTTTGTTGTTGCTGTAAATAAGGATGTTACGATATGATAGAGAGCATAATAGTAAATAAAACAGTGACAACCAACATTTGGTCGTCACTGTCATAATGTTTCTCGTAACTTATTAAGTTGCTTTATTTACAGATAGTTGAGCGTAAGGGTGATGAGTGATGACAAAAAAACTCATCACTTTTATGCTCGTCTTGCGTTGCAATTTCTATCGCATGGCCAGTGCCTTGTTCTCGGCAGACTTCCATAATTTCCCGTTCTCCCGACCTTTATCATTGATGCCGCAAAGGTGCAGGATGCCATGGATAATGACCCGGTGCAGTTCTCTTTTCATAATCGTTGCCGGCAAATTGTTCGGCATTGGTGCGTACCGTATCAAGGCTGATAAAGAGATCACCGCTCAGGCGGTTGCCTTCGCAATAGTCAAAAGTGATGATGTCGGTATAATAATCATGCTGAAGATATTGCCGGTTTACTTCGAGAATTTTTCTCGTCCGAGCAAAAAAATATAGGCGATTTCACCGATTCTTTTTTCATAGGAGGCAGCAACGGCTTTAATCCATTCCGTTGTTTCCCGTTTCTTGATTGCAGGCATTTTGATGCCGTCCGCTTGATAACTTATCATATTGTTTACTATTTATTAGAATGGGCTTTTTTTTTTAGAAAAAAGAATATATAGCTGATGATGATAGCGGCGATAATGCCGGATAAATCTGCTATCAGACCACAGGTAACCGCGTTGCGGGTTTTCGTAATGCCTACACTGCCGAAGTAAACGGCAAGTATATAGAACGTTGTATCCGAAGCACCGCGTGCCACGCAACTCATGCGGCCGACGAAGGAGTCGGCGCCATATTGCTTCATTGTATCAATCATCAGGCCATTGGCGCCGCTGCCGCTCAATGATTTCATCAAAGCGGTGAGCAAAGCCCTACAAAGCCGGTATCTACTCCGAACAAGCCTACGATGGTAGCCGATGCCGTTTACTATTATATCCATTGCGCCTGAAGCGCGGAAAACGGCGATTCCAACGAGAAAAGCTACCAGGTAGGGGATGATGCGTATGGCTGTTGTAAACCCTTCCTTGGCACCTTCTATAAAAGCGTCGTACACATTAATCTTCTTCCACAATCCCCAAAGGATAAAAAGCAGGATGATGGAGAAAAGTATTATATTGGCAACCAGTGTGGAATAGACTCCCATGTCCTCGCGGCTTACTTGGGTGAACAGGTAGATAAGTCCGGAAAAGAACAGGCTGATGCAACCGATCAGAATGAGGATAGGTTTATTCAACAGGTTTATCCGTTGTGCAATGCTGACGGCAATCACACCGACAGTGGTGGAAATGGCAGTGGTAATCAGTGTCGGGATGAAGATGTCGGTGGGCTGCGCAGCACCCATTTGCGAACGGTACATCATGATGCTGACAGGTATCAATATCAATCCGGAAGTGTTCAGCACAAGGAACATAATCATCGGGTTGGTGGCTGTGTCTTTCTTCGGATTGAGTTCCTGAAGTTCTTTCATGGCTTTCAGCCCCATTGGGGTAGCGGCATTATCCAACCCCAGCATGTTGGCGGAGAGGTTCATGAAAATAGATCCCATGGCGGGGTGTCCTTTGGGTATCTCCGGAAAGAGGCGGCAAAAACACCGGACTCAACCAGCGGGAGAGTGCGTTGATCATACCGCTGTTTTCACCGATCTTCATAATGCCGAGCCATAAGGACAGAATGCCGGTCAGCCCCAACGATATTTCGAATGCAGTTTTGGAGGAGTCGAATGTAGAGTTGACAAGTTCCGTAAATATCTCTACATTTCCCATGAACAGGAGTTTGAAGAGCGCCACAATGAAAGCTATTACAAAAAATGCTACCCAAATGTAATTTAAAAATCATAAAATAATATGTTGATTTTCTGCAAAAGTAGGAATATCTTTCTATTTAGCGTGGAAAAAATTGCTATTTTTGGCAGGTAACATTACGAATAGCAAATATATAAGAGAATATGAGACAGCGGGCAAAGGAGATAGAACAGGAGATAAGCGAGTACATAGATCCGGTGAAAAGGGAGTATCTTCCTAATTTTTTCAAAACGGGAAAGGGGCAATATGGCGAAGGCGACAAGTTTCTGGGAGTGGTAGTGCCGAATACCCGTTTAGTGGCCAAGCGGCATAAAGATGCTCCTTTTGGATGTTATGGCGGAACTTTTGCAAAGCCAATGGCATGAATGTCGTCTTTTGTGCTCTGTTGATGCTGGTGGAGCGCTTCAAGAAAAGCGATGAAAAGGAGAGAAAACGCATTTATGATTTCTATCTTTCACAGACGTCGCGCATCAATAACTGGGACTTGGTGGACTTGTCTGCTCCGGGTATTGTGGGGGAATATTTGAAAGATAAGTCCCGCGAAGAAGTCTTTATCGTTTGGCAGGCAGTGAACTGCTTTGGGACCAGCGTATTGCGGTTGTTTCCACTTATACTCTAATCAAAAACGGTGATTTCATCGATATTCTGGCGCTTTCCGAACGGCTGTTGCATCATCCGCACGATTTGATGAGAAAGGCAATAGGCTGGATGCTGCGCGAAATGGGGAAGAGGGACAAGGATTTGTTGGTGCAGTTTCTGGAGAAATATTGCAAGGTGATGCCGCGTACCATGCTGCGTTATGCCATTGAGAAATTTCCGGAAGAAGAAAGGAAGGAGTTTATGAAACGTTGAAAGATTTGCATTATCTTTGTCGCTGTATATACTGATTTTGAATGGAACAAGAAGATTTTAACATACGTGATCATCAACTGACCAGCAAGGAGCGTGACTTCGAGAACGCTCTCCGTCCTTTGAATTTCGAGGATTTCAGCGGACAGGATAAAGTGGTTGATAATTTGCGTATTTTCGTAAAGGCTGCCCGCCTCAGAGGCGAGGCCTTGGATCATGTATTGCTTCATGGTCCTCCCGGATTGGGAAAAACCACACTTTCCAACATTATAGCCAACGAACTGGGAGTAGGCTTCAAAGATTACTTCCGGGCCGGTGCTCGACAAGCCGGGTGATCTGGCCGGTGTCCTTACCAGTCTGGAACCGAACGATGTGCTTTTCATTGACGAAATACATCGGTTGAGTCCTGTGGTGGAGGAGTACCTGTATTCGGCTATGGAGGATTACCGCATTGATATTATGATCGCCAAAGGCCCGTCGGCACGAAGCATACAGATCGACCTGAATCCGTTTACTTTAGTGGGCGCTACCACCCGTAGCGGTTTGCTGACTGCTCCGTTGCGTGCCCGTTTTGGCATCAACCTTCATTTGGAATATTACGATGATGATGTGTTGAGTGGCATCATCCGTCGTTCGGCAAGTATTCTGGATGTTCCTTGTTCCACAAAGGCTGCTTCGGAGATTGCAGGACGCAGTCGGGGTACGCCGCGTATTGCCAATGCTTTGCTGCGCCGCGTGAGGGACTTTGCGCGCAGGTGAAAGGTTCGGGCAGCATCGATACGGAGATCGCTACTTTTGCTCTTGAAGCATTGAATATTGACAAATACGGTTTGGATGAGATAGACAATAAGATACTTTGTACGATTATCGATAAGTTCAAGGGTGGTCCGGTAGGCCTGACAACCATTGCTACGGCTTTGGGAGAAGATGCAGGAACTATTGAAGAGGTATATGAACCGTTCTTGATAAAGGAAGGTTTCTTGAAGCGCACTCCTCGCGGTCGTGAAGTAACGGAGCTGGCTTACAAACATTTGGGACGAAGCCTCTACAATAGTCAGAGAACGTTGTTTAATGATTGACGTTTTCCGGTAAACGATCGGCATGGAGTATAATGGAGCATTGAAAAATTGCTAAACACTAAATAACGTGGCTGGATTAAAATCATTGGCAAAAAGAAACTGCCATTTACGGGTTGAGCAGTATTGTGGGGCGTTTCCTCAACTATCTGTTAGTACCCGTATATACCATGGCCTTGTCTGCGCAGTCGGGAGGTTATGGCGTTGTGACTAATATCTATGCGTGGGTGGCGCTGTTGCTGGTGCTGTTGACGTGCGGCATGGAGACGGGCTTTTTCCGCTTTGCCAATAAAGGAGAGGACGACCCGATGCGGGTATATTCCACAACATTACTCAGCGTAGGCATCGGTGCGTTGACATTCCTTGCTCTGGGATTGTTGTTTCTTCAACCCGTTGCCGATTGGCTGGAGTATGGAGAACATCCCTGGTATGTGGGAATGATGATGATTGTAGTGGCGATGGATGCCATTCAAAAGTATTCCTTTCGCTTATTTGCGCTATAAGAAACGTCCTATTAAGTTTGCGGCGCTCAAACTGTTGTTCATCTTCCTGAACATAGCCTTGAACCTGATTTATTACGTCTGGATGGAAGGCGATGACGTGGCGTATGCTTTCCTCTTCAACCTTGTATGCACCTCTACCATTATGCTTTGCATGATACCCGAATTGCGCGGCTTCACTTATGTGCTGGACAAGAAACTGTTGAAGCGGATGCTTGCTTATAGCTTGCCGTTGCTGGTGTTGGGCATTGCGGGTATTCTGAATCAGGTGGCGGACAAGATAATCTTTCCCTTTGTGTATCCTGACGAGGCGGAAGCCACCGTACGCCTTTGGCATCTATGGAGCCGCCAGCAAGATTGCAATGGTAATGGCAATGCTGACACAGGCCTTCCGTTATGCTTACGAGCCTTTCGTGTTCGGTAAGAGTCGTGATAAGGACAATAAACAGGTGTATGCACAGGCCATGAAGTTCTTTATCATCTTCACGCTGGTTGCTTTTCTTGCGGTGATGTTCTATTTGGACATTCTCCGGTATATCATCGGTCGCGACTATTGGCCGGGGTTGCGTGTGGTTCCTATCGTAATGGCTGCGGAGATTTTTATGGGAATTTACTTTAATCTTTCTTTTTTGGTATAAAGCTGATTGATGAAACGCGATGGGGGGCTTATTTCTCATTGATAGGTTGCACAATTCTGGTGGCGATGAATGTCCTTTTGATTCCGAAGTACGGTTATATGGCTTGTGCATGGGCCGGATTTACGGGATATGGTGTAGCTATGCTGCTCTCTTATTTTGTCGGTCAGAAGAAATATCCTATCCGGTATGATTTGAAGTCAATCGGATGTTATGTGCTCCTGGCTGCCATACTCTATGTAATTGCGGAATATGTGCCGATTGGAAATATCTATCTTCGTATGGCTTTCCGCACGTTGCTATTATCCTTATTTGTAGCTTATATTATAAAGCGTGACTTACCGCTTAGCCAAATACCTGTTATCAATCGTTTTATTAGAAAATAGTTTATTTTATGGAACAGCCTGTCAATTCCAACAGAAACGCATTTGCAATCAAGAACTTTCTGAAAGAGTATCTGGATTTACGCAAAGATAAAGACAATGAGCTCGAAACTGTCGATTCCATTCGGAAGGGTGTTGAGTTTAAGGGAGCCAATTTGTGGATTCTGATATTTGCTATCTTTATGGCCTCACTCGGTTTGAATGTCAATTCCACCGCCGTAATTATCGGCGCGATGCTTATCTCTCCGTTGATGGGACCTATAATGGGTGTGGGGCTTTCGGTCGGTCTGAATGACTTTGAACTGATGAAACGTTCACTGAAAAGTTTCTTGATAACCACCTTGTTCAGTGTCACCACCGCCACCATATTCTTTTTTTGGTCAGTCCGGTTGCCGAGGGACAGTCGGAGTTGCTGGCACGTACCTCACCTACGATTTATGACGTATTCATCGCATTAATGGGTGGCCTTGCGGGAGTAACGGCGCTTTCCACCAAAGAAAAAGGGAATGTGATTCCGGGTGTCGCCATTGCTACGGCGTTGATGCCGCCGCTGTGTACAGCCGGTTACGGATTGGCAACGGGCAATCTGATTTATTTCCTCGGTGCATTCTATCTTTATTTCATCAACTCCGTCTTCATCAGTCTGGCTACTTTTATTATCGGTGTGCGTGTGATGCATTTCCAACGCAAAGAGTTTGTGGATAAGAATCGTGAGAAGAAAGTGCGGAAGTATATCGTACTGATAGCTATTGTCACGATGTGCCCGGCTGTATATCTTACGGTAGGGATTATTCAGGATACTTTCTTTGAAAGCGCAGCAAACCGTTTTGTAAACGAACAGCCTTTTGCGTTTGAAAAACACAGGTATTGGATAAAAAAATCCATCATGAAGGCAAACAGCATGAAATACGCGTAGTCTTGATAGGGCAGGAAGTGCCGGAAGCCTCTATTGCCATAGCCCGTAGTAAAATGAAAGATTATAAACTGGATAATACCAAACTGGTTGTGCTTCAAAGGGATGAACAACGAGTCGGTAGATATTTCCTCTATTCGGGCCATGGTTATGGAGGATTTCTATAAGAACAGTGAGCAGCGTCTGGTGGAGCAGAAACAACAAATCTCTTCATTGGAAAAGAACTTGGAACAGTATCGGAAATACGATGAATTGGGCAAAAAGATTATTCCTGAGTTGAAAGTGCTTTATCCTTCCGTTAAGTCGGTTTCCATTTCTCATGCACTCGAACTGACGGTTGACTCAGTACGGATAGATACCGTTACGCTTGCTGTCTTGAAGTTCGGCAAGCATCCGGACACCCATGAGAAAGAGAAGATTACCGAATGGCTGAAAGCGCGTACCGGTTCCAGTCGGTTAAGGCTGATTGCTGAATGATATTTGTTTCAGATACATAGAGCGAAATGATATGAAATTTAGGTTCGTAATTATAGCCGTTTGTTGCTTCTTCACTTTAGCGGTGCGGGCGGATGAGGGCATGTGGATGCTGGGCAATCTGGATAAACAGACACGCCGTACCATGAAAGAGCGGCCTGCAGATGCCGGCAGATAAACTGTACAGTTCCAGACGCCCTTCATTGAAGGATGCCGTAGTCAGCTTCGGTGGCTTTTGTTCGGGGGTGGTTGTGTCGGAAGACGGATTGGTATTTACGAATCATCATTGCGGTTTCAGTTGTGTGCAGCAACATTCTTCTGTGGAACACGACTATCTGAAAGACGGTTTTGTGGCGCATAGCCGCAGCGAGGAGTTGCCGAATCCGGAGCTTTATGTCCGTTTCCTGTTGCGGACGGAGGATGTTACAAAACGGGTGCTCGGCGCAGTGAAACCGGGGATGGCCGAAGCGGAACGCTCCGCTGCGATCGACTCGGTGATGTTTGCCGTTAGTGAAGAAGTGGCTCATAAAGATTCGACTTTGGTAGGAATTGTAGATGCCTATTATGGCGGCAATGAGTTTTGGCTGTCCGTCTATCGCGATTATAACGATGTCCGGCTGGTGTTTGCGCCGCCCTCTTCGGTTGGAAAGTTTGGTTGGGATACGGATAATTGGGGTGGCCGCGCCATACGGGCGATTTCTGCGTATTTCGTATCTATGCCGATAGGAACAACCGCCCGGCGGATTATTCGCCGGAAAACGTCCCTTATCATCCCGAATATGTGGCTCCGGTTTCGCTTGACGGATATAAAGAAGGTTCTTTCTGCATGACATTGGGGTATCCGGGCAGAACGGAACGCTATCTCTCTTTCGTTTGGCATCGAAGAGATGATGAATAACGACAACCAGGCGCAAATAGATGTCCGGGGTATTAAGCAGGCTATCTGGAAGCGTGAAATGGACAGGCGGGACAGTATCCGCATAAAGTATGCCTCCAAATATGATGAAAGCTCCAATTACTGGAAAAACAGTATCGGAGTGAACAGGGGCCATCCGGAAGTCGCATATTCTGGAGAAGAAGCGTGCGATGGAGCAGGAACTTCGCCGTTGGATACAACAGACGCCCGGAGAACGTGAGACGTTATTGCAGCTGTTTCCTGATTTGGAACTGGATTATAAAAATGTGCGAAGCCAATCATGCATTGGCCTATTTTTGCCGAAGCATTTCTGAATGGGCCGGAGTTGGTGCAATTGGCTTTGTCCATTTTGAATTTCGATTTTGAGGGGGAACAGAAGGCTGTTGTGGCTAATCTGAAAGCGATTGTAGAGAAATACGCCAATTTGGATCTGGAGATTGACAAGGAGGTCTTTACAGCTATGCTGAAGGAGTATCGTTCCAAAGTGGATTCTACCTATCTACCGGAATTTTATGGTACGATTGCCACCCGGTATGGCGGCAATGACAAGGCTTATGTGGACAGCCTGTATGCAAGTTCGGAATTGACTACTCCACGCGGTTTGAAACGCTTTTTGGAGCAGGATACTACGTATCACATCTATGATGATCCTGCCATAAACCTGGGGATTGATCTGATTGGCAAGATGTTTGAAATCAATATGCAGACGAGGGAGCCTGCCATGAATATTGCCCGTAATGAGCGTTTGTTGAATGGTGCCGTACGCAGGATGTATTCGTCCCGTAATTTCTATCCCGACGCCAATTCTACCATGCGTTTGAGTTTTGGTACGGTATGCGGATATACTCCGTTTGACGGTGCTGAATACGATTATCATACAACGACTAAAAGGCATCCTCGAAAAGGTGAAAGCCCACGCAGGTGATGTGGATTTTGAGGTGCAGCCGGAGATTCTTTCTTTTGTTTTCCAATCGTGACTTTGGCAGGTATGCCGATGAAAATGGGGGAAATGAACGTTTGCTTTATCTCTAATAATGACATAACGGGCGGCAATTCGGGAAGCGCCATGTTTAATGCAAAAGGAGAACTTCTCGGATTGGCTTTTGATGGCAATTGGGAAGCGATGGGCAGTGACATCCTCTATGAACCGAAGATGCAGCGTTGCATCGGGGTGGATGTACGCTACATCTTGTTCATGATAGAAAGATATGGCAAGGCCGGAAACCCTGATACGGGAACTGAAGATAGCTTCCGGCAGATAAACGGGTTATATTATTCCCCGATACGGTCGTCAAAAAGCGGACAACGCTGCCTTGGCGCCTTCTCCCATAGCTATGACAATTAATCTGCTTGTAGGGCACGTTGATACGTCTCCTGCCGCATATACTCCCGGAATCGTGGTACGGCAGAATGTGTCCGTCTTGATTTCACCGGACGTCGTTGTTTCCAGTACATCGCGGAAAAAAGCGCACTGTTGGCTGCCAGGCCTATTTGTACGAAGATGCCGTCCAATGGATAGTCACGCTCTTCATTGGTAATGCGGTTCTTGATGCGGATACCGGTTACCTTCTCGCCGTTGCTTTCCACCCGGATGGTTTGTGAAGAGGTGAATATCTCCACGTTGGGAAGGCTTTGGGCTTTCTCCTGCAGGATACGGTCGGCTTTCAGTGTGTCGGCAAACTCAAAGACGGTTACTTTCTTGCAGATGCCTGCCAGATCAATGGCGGCTTCTATGCCGGAGTTCCCGCCGCCGATGACAGCCACATGCTTGCCTTGATAGAAAGGGACCGTCGCAATGCGGGCAAAAGGCTACGCCGCGTCCGATATATTCGGTCTCTCCCTCTACATTCAGTTTGCGCCAGCTTGCACCTGTGGCAATGATTACGGCAGGAGCCGTAAACGTTTCTCCACCACCGGAAAAAGACCTTTTTTCTCTTTGCCTTGGAGGCTCCGCTTTCTCTATTCTCCGGTTTTCAAAGACTTCAACGGGGTAGTGTCCTATATGGTTCTTGAGTGCGTCAGCAAGTTGCGAGCCGGTTGTTTGAGGTATGGAAATCAGGTTTTCGATGCTTACAGTTTCTTTTTTTACCTGTCCGCCTATTCTTTCGGCGATAATAGCGACGCGCAACCCTTTGCGGGCAGAATAAATGGCTGCTGAAGTTCCGGCAGGTCCTCCACCGAGGACAAGCAGGTCGAATTTCCTTGGGACAGGCGCTGCATCTTCTTGTGGCAGGCTTCCGAAAGTGTCTTCCAACTTTTGAAGAAGTTCTCCTAAAGAGCCGCGTCCCACATGGAACTGCTTTCCATTGGCATAAACGGACGGTACGGCTTTGTATTTTCAGTTGCATCTGCTTCTTCCTGAAAGAGAGCCCCGTCTATCATCTCATGGGTGATGTGGGGATTCAGCAGCGCCATGATATTCAATGCTTGCACTATGTCAGGACAATTGGTGCAGGTCAGTGACACATAGGTTTGTAGGCGGATTGTTCCTTTCAGTGCTCTGATGCGGCGGCCGATACTTTCATCCGGCAGGTTTTTCCCCTTTCCATCGGCATTTAGTACAGCGAGAAGCAGGGGAGCTGAATTCGTGTCCACCCGGGATTGCGCGAAATTTTATTCCGGTTTCCTGCTCCTCTTTCAGGAGGGTGAACTCCGGTCCGGACGTCTCGGTTTCGGTTAGCCGGCAGGAGAGTTTGTCGGAACAACTCGCTATTTCATTTAGAAAATCAATCAGCTCGCGAGCCTGTTCATGCTTCGGATTACAAGTGATGTGGAAAGTATAGCGGGCTTCCAATGGTTGGAATATGCTCCGCACTTGGTCTAATATATTTGTTTCTAACATGATGATGATGCGGGTCTTTAATGTTGAGGTATAAAAAGAGACTATCTCCTTTCTTTTTGCTCTTGCAAGGAAGAGATAGGGATAGTCTCTCATAGTAACATTTTTTACCGTATGGGGGTACGGCTAAATCTTACCGACTAGGTCGATACTCGGCTTCAAAGTGGCAGCACCCTTTTTTCCATTTGGCGGGGCAAACCTCACCGTCATGGGTGGCTACGTGTGCAGCTACCTTGCGGAGTAGTTCGTCTGCATTACGTCCGATGCTGTTGTCTTGTATTTCGGCAAGTTTGATTTTGCCTTCGGGGTTTACGAGGAATGTACCGCGGTAGGCCATGCCTTCTTCCTCAATCATTACACCAAATGAACGGCTCAATGCGCCTGTGGGTCTGCCAACATCGGATATTTAATCTTGCGGATGCTTTTCGGAAGCATCATGCCATGCCTTATGTACGAAGTGGGAAAAGTCTGTGCTTACGGAGTAAACCTCTACACCCATTGCCTGGAATTGGTCGTATTTTTCTGCAACATCAACCAATTCGGTAGGACATACAAACGTAAAGTCTGCCGGATAGAAGAAGAAAATAGCCCATTTGCCTTTTTACGTCTTCGTTGGTTACTGTCTTGAAAACTTCCGTTTTGGAAAGCCTGAACTTTGAATTCAGGGGAGTTGAGAGTTGATAATCGGTTCCCATAATTATACTTTTTAAAAGATTTGTTTTTTGTTCTACCGATGCAAAATATAGCAATTTTTCCCGGGAGAACAAAAAAAACGATTGAAAAGTTGTATGGGCCGATAGACAGAATCTATACAAGAGCCTGGGTTGCTTTCAGGGAAAGCATTTCCTTAGGCACTGCGGCCGTAATTTCTTGGGTTATTGTTTTCAGGAGAGTGTTACGGATAAAGCCGGTTGGTCAGTAGGGATGATTTGTCGGGTAGGACAGGGAATGGCAAAGGGACGCACCAGTTCTTTCTGCCTATCATCAAGCAATACATGGCA
>VOFK01001096.1_pt1 | contig 26546 bp, 42 predicted proteins | sample 5384121 | NCBI WGS metagenome assembly VOFK01 (sample SAMN12384730, study PRJNA508395) | human gut metagenome | isolation source: healthy gut J | host: Homo sapiens | reverse complement strand
TTGCCGTATTCGTAAGAAATGAAGATGGAACATTTGACAGATTTGAGGGAAAGAACACTATCAGCATGGTTTATTTTTTGGAAGAAGTATCTTGATGCTGTAAAAAAGGCTGGACTTAAAATCAGGAATGTATATGATGCTTTTCACATAATGCACCTGATGATAATTCCGGAAAGGCTGTATTATATAATGAAAAATAGCTGCGTGCCATTATGCACGCATATAAGCAATAAAGTATTATATAAAAGTAATAATGAGTTATGTAATACGCAGATGAGTGAATCGTGCACTGAAAATATGCACAGAGAAAGAGGAATGTTATGAAAGACTATATAGTAAGAGCAACAGCCGCTAATGGACAGGTAAGAGCATTTGCGGCTACTACAAGAGGTGTTGTTGAAACAGCAAGAAAAGATCATAATACAAGCCCTATAGCAACTGTGGCACTTGGAAGACTTCTTACAGGTGCAGCTATGATGGGGAATAATGATGAAGAATGATTCAGATATACTTACTGTCCAGATTAAAAATGGACCAATTGGTGCGATGACAGTAACAGCAGAGCCTAATGGACATGTAAAGGGCTTTGTTGCCAATCCGGAGGTTATGCTTCCATTAAAGAATGGACATATGGATATAGCCGGTGCAGTTGGTATCGGTGTTTTTGGTTAAGTGTAATTAAAGGATATTGGCTTAAGAGAGCCTTATGTTGGAGATACTATTCTTATAACAAGTGAGATAGCTGATGACCTGACATACTATTTTTGCAACAAGTGAGCAGGTTCCATCATCAGTAGGACTTGGTGTTCTTATGAATAAGGACAACACAGTAAGGGAAGCTGGCGATTTATTATACAGCTTTTATGCCTAACGCAACTGATGAGTTCATAGATAAGCTTGAAAAAAGAATTAAAGAGATAAAGTCAGTTACCACATGCTTGATGAGGGCAATGACACCGGAGTGATATATTAGAGCATATATTAGAGATATGGATTTACAGATACTTGGATACAGTTCCTACAGAATTCTACTGCAACTGTCAAGGAAAGAGTAAGTGCGGCTGTTATAAGTGTTGGTAAGCAGGAGCTTCAGAAGATGATAGATGAGGGCGAACCAATAGAGGTAAACTGCCATTTCTGTAACAGCCACTACAAATTCAGCGTTGATGAGTTAAAGGATATGCTTATTAAAAGCAAGATAATGAATATAAATCAGCTATTTTTGAATTTATTATATAATTGCTGTATTATTAATTTAATATGGATTGATTAAGCAGGAACTGTTTAGGAGGAACTTACTATAATGGATAACGAGACTGTTTCAAAAGAATTTTATTGAACAGATTATTGATAAGGATATTGAGGAAGTTGCGTATACTTGGTTTAATCGTCTAATTGCGATTCGTTTTATGGAAGTCAATGATTATTTGCCTTCCGGTGTTCGTGTGCTTTCTTCTGAAAATAAAGGCAAAGAAAGAGCCGGATTTAGTAACGGCACCGTTTGATACCGATTTGAATTTACATCTTATGAGCAGGATAGAATTCTCCAGTTAAAAGATGATAATAGACTGGACGAATTATTCCGTATGCTCTTTTTATTAAGCAGTGCAATAAACTTCACGATATTTTACCGGAACTGTTTGAAAAGACCGATGATTATTCAGAGCTTCTTTTGACAGTATCTTTTACTGATAATGAGGGAATAGTATTCCATCTTGTTCATGATATTGATGAGGGTGATTTTAATATTGAAAAGGGGGGGCAGGTAGAAATAATTGGCTGGATGTATCAATATTATAATTCTGAGCCAAAAGACGCATTGATTAACGCAAAAAAACAATATCATAAAGATGATATACCATTTGTTACTCAATTATTTACATCTGATTGGATAGTGAAATATTTGACTGAAAATACATTAGGACGATATTGGAAAAAGAGGCAAATCAGAATTTAGTATTCTAATGATTGGAAATTTTATATAGATGAAGTAGAAGATGAAAAAAATCACACAAGTTATCGCCTGAAAATATCAAAAAGTATTTTGACCCTTGTATGGGAAAGTGGACACATATTGGTGTATTCATTTGAGCTTCTTATGAAGATTTATGACAGTTGTGGATATTCGCAGCGAGATGCAGCAAAGTTAATATTGTAAAAAAATATTTATGGCTTAGATATTGATAAACGTTTACCAACTGGCATATTTTTTCGTTACTTATGCAAAGCAAGAAAATATAATAGACGAATATTAAATTCAACAATAAATATCAATCTTGCATGTATAGAAGATGCAGTAAAGATTGATTCTTACTATATTGGATAAACTTGGCAAAAGAAAAGATAATTGCTCAAAAGCTATAGATGTTTTTACAAATGCTAAAAGAATATGGTAGCTTGCTGTATCTTGATTGCGAAACAGAAATCAATGAGTTATCTGTTAAATTGAAAGATTTAGATGATAAAGACGAATATAGTAACTTAATTGATTACATGGATAATTTATGATTATCAATACATTGAAGCCTTTGATAAAACAAGCTGAGATATTATCAAATAAATATGATGTTGTAATTACAAATCCGCCGTACATGGCAACAAAGTATATGACTCCTAAATTGAAACAGTATATATCAGATTATTTTAGTGATTATAAAGCTGATTTATTTGCTGCGTTTATGGTTAGATGTAATGAATTTTGTAACCCGGAAGGTCATATTGGTGTGTTGGCACCATATGTATGGATGTTTATTCAATCATATGAAAAATTAAGAAAATATATATATGATAATATGACGTTTTCTTCATTGGTACAACTTGAGTATAATGCGTTTGAGGCAGCATGTGTTCCGGTTGCAGCCTATACATTTAGAAATAAAAAAACTTCATTATCATTTGAAGCCATTCGTTTATCTGATTTTAAAGGCATCAATGTTCAAGAAGAAAAAAACTTTTAGAGGCTGTTGAAAATAAAATTGTGGATTTCGCTTTACCGCATATCAGGCTGATTTTTGTAATATACCTGGAAGTCCAGTGGCATATTGGCTTTCAGAGTCTTTTTACTGACAATTTTGAAAAACAAAAAATAAGTGATAAATATAATCCTAAATTTGGAATGTCAACTGGAAATAGTGAAAAATTTATACATTTTTTGGTATGAAGTAAATTTCAAACAATTTGATTATACTTCTCAGAATAGTGATGATGCAAAAAAAAAAAATAAAAAGTTGGTATGCGATTGATAAGGGTGGAACATATAGAAAGTGGTATGGAAATAAAAATCATGCGGTATGGTGGAAAAATGACGGAGCAGATGTTAAATCGTGCAAAAAGGCTGCTGTTAGAAGTCCACAATTATTTTTACACCACATGTTTCTTGGACCCTAATATCATCTGGAAAATTTGCAGCAAGATTTTTTGAAAAAGGTTATGCATTGATACAGCATCAAATTGCTTATATTTTTATGGAAAGCCAGAACTTTATGTACTTGATTACTAAATTCCATTGTTGCAGACTCATATTTGGCAGTATTGAATCCAACTATGAATTTTAGCTGCGGAGTAATAGGGTTAGTTCCATATATTGAAAAAAAAACATGATGATGTGAATAAAATAGTCTTGTGCTGTGTAACAGAATCAAAAAAAAGATTGGGATTCTTTTGAAACTTCTTGGGATTTTAAAAACATTCGTTGATTTGTTATGAAGCGGATAAGGTGTCGGTAGCTTTTGAAATGTGGGAAAAAGAATGTGAGAACCGTTTTTAATCAACTTAAAGCAAATGAAGAAGAACTTAATCACATTTTCATTGACATCTATAGACTCCAAGATGAATTAACGCCGGAAGTAGAAGATAAAGATATAACTGTTCGTAAAGCCGATTTGCAGAGGGACATTAAGAGTTTAATTTCTTATGCAGTTGGTTGTATGTTTGGTCGTTATTCTCTTGATGAAGATGGACTTGCTTATGCAGGTGGAGAATGGGATAACAGTAAATATGATACTTTTTATTCCTGATGAGGATAACTGCATTCCTATTACTGATGAAGAATATTTTGAAGATGATATTGTCGGTCTGTTTTGTGCTTGGCTGAAAAAAAAGGTTTACGGAGAAGATACGCTTGAAGAAAACCTTTGATTTTATTGCGAATGCCCTTGGTAATAAAGGAAAGACAAGCCGTGAAGTAATCAGAAATTATTTCCTGACAGATTTCATCAAAGACCATATTAAGACTTATCAGAAACGCCCGATTTATTGGCTTTTTGATAGTGGTAAGCAGAATGGATTTAAGGCTCTTGTTTATATGCACCGTTGGAACGCAGACACCATTGGTAATGTTCGAGTTGAGTACCTGCATCGTATTCAGCGTGTGGATGAAAAAAGATTACCCGTATGCAGGAAATCATCGACAATAGCCACGACAACAAGGAAATTTCCAACGCTACAAAGCGGAAGGAAAAAGCTCCAGAAACAGATTAAGGAAACCAAAGACTATGATGCTAAAATCGCTCATTTGGCTCACGTATCGACATCGACCTTGATGACGGTGTAAAAAAGTCAATTACGAAAAGTCCAGACCGCCGATGGAAAAGAAAATGCAGATTTTAGCAAAGATTTGAGGTGTAAAATGAAAAATAACGTAAACACCTTTGAGATAAATGGAAATACACTCTATATTATGCGTGATGGTTGGGATAAAGTAGTAGAAACCACATACAGAGAAGACTATGTAGACGAAATAAAGAGTCACGTATGGAGTTTGAAAAAGGATACCCATATAATGCGACACTGGGTGGCGGATTACATAGATATATTATGGAGAAGTGGTATGGAAAGAAATGCTTGAAGAAATGACTAAAAAGGGGATATGTGGTTGACCACATGAATAACAACTTCATTGTGATTGCCGTATATCTAATTTAAATTTCTTAAGCATAACCGAAATGTTGCAAAAGCAGTATTTTTGATAAGGAATCTGCACTAATGAGGCATGATATAGCAGTTAATTTGTTTAAAGATTTTTACAACGAATTGTTATCAAGGTGATTACCATAGGCTGTAATGCTAACATTGTAATGAAAGACAGTAATGAAAAAACTCATTACATCAATGCAATTAAGTTGCTTTTATGATTGTCCGTATCCGTCAGTTGTTCTTGATGCAGAACATATATTAACACAATATGATGAAACGAATGATGCAATTTAGTTTAGAAAATATGCGTTGTTGTGACAAAAGGATAATTGAATCTGTATTTAAACAACTTACGGAGGACGAGCAGAATCGGTCAATCGTTGTTCGTGATGGAAAGACATATCTGATATTGGGAACAGAAAAAGCATTTCTTCAAGGATTGTATGATGAAGGTTGGACTCACCTTCAAAAAGAAATCAATATAGAGGTGTTGTATGGAACTGGAATATGGGTTGGTAGAAAATGCTCTTGATTCACTTCGGGAAGCAATGAATGGTGTATCGAGGGCGATGAAGAAGATAATGCTAATCAATATAAATTTAGTATTCTTCTGTCTGCTCATTGTGTTGAATTATTACTTAAAAAATACTTAGAAGAAATCATCCGGCATTGTTATTTGAAAATATTGATTCTGTAAAATTTACAAGATGATGACAATCAAACAGTAGGATACAAAAACGCAATTCAAAGAGTAAAAAATTATGTGGTGTTGATTTAAAACAATATGAAACATATATTGATGAGCTTGGTCGTGTTAGAAATCAAATTCAACATTATAAATGTTCCATAAATGGAGAATATCATAAAGCCTTTATGGCAAAAACTTTTTCGGCGATTGAATTTATTTTTTAGAGATATTTTATGGACTGAAATTCGAGGATTATGAAAAATATTATTGAACCAGCCGATATAGATTTTTTGCATGAAAGATATTGCAGCTAATAAAAAAGCAAGGAAAAAAGATATTGTTAAGGATTTTGGAAAAAGTGAAAATAAGTTCAGGATAGAATATAGATGGTAAAATATTTGGAGGTATGTTGCCCACACTGCGGAACAGAAAGTCTTGCTTTAGAGAGTAATGGAAAGATAAAGTGTTTTGTGGAGAAGAGTTTGACAATTATTCTGAGCTTCATAAGGCAGATAGAAACTGCATAACGCAATATGGTATTCTCAGAGAAATTTGGCAGAAGAAAACATTTACTTCATTCAAGAATTTTTTGAATGCCCTCAATGTGAAAATGATTCGATGATAATGTTACCAAATAGAAAATGGTTATGCCTTGTGTGTGGCTATGAAGTAGAAGTCATGTTATTGTGATGAATGTGGAGATGAAATGCCTTGTATAGATAGAATATGTACAACTGCAATTTCTGATACAGACACTGAAGATTTTTAAAAAACGCTATGTCCGCAGTGTGCAAAAAAATATGCTGAAGATGAAGAATATATAGGCTATGAACTTAGTTGAAGAAAGCGTGTATCAGTAAGGAAAAAGAGATGGACAGAAAAGTTAAGGGAGAATGGCTATGGCAGGAAAAGATGATAATTTTAAAGTCCTTAAGAAAAAAGAAATATATGAGTTCTTGGAAGGAAACGGACCATTTCTGGTAACGCATAATGGTGCAGAGTATGGATTACCATATTATAAGGGCACACAACTGAGTTCATTATGTACCGAGTTTGGTTTAACAGAAGTTGTTGGTGGAAGTAGATGGTGCTATGTAGAAAGAACTGCTTGATTATGCCATTGAACAACAGCGTTGTGATGAGCTGTTTAGATTCCTATTTAGCGAAAAGCAGTTTACCAATTTACAAGATATTGCCGATATGAATGAAGTTGATGATGTTTACCGTCAAATTGTGAAAAAGGCGATAGAAATACATCAATCATAGCATTCGATTGTCCCGTAAGGAACTTGTTTTTATAAATGGCCATTTTATGATTGTTGAAGTTGGAAAAAACTCCTGTTATAGAAACCCCAAAGTTAAATATACGTTCGATTCCTTATGTTCAGGGACTTGAGAGAACGGTGCAATGATGATTTTAATTCGGGAAATTATGACAGTGTCATAACAAAATTCCAAGAACCACAATGGAAGAGATACTTGTTCAATTATTGAGGAAAACAATGTTGAGCAAATCTCAAAGGGCGATTTGCTTAAATTATACAATCAGGTAAAAAACATTGTTTAATATGCAGCAGAGAAATGAAAATGACAAACGAGTTAATAATATGCTAAGCGGATTAGAAAAATAGTTCAATCTATTGCAGAAATGCAGAAATGCCAACAGTGATGCTCACGGAGTTGGAAGCCGAAGAATAGCTATTAGAGAATGCGAAGCAAGACTGGTTATGAACTCTGCAATCACATTTTTGTGAATATATGATATCAGTTCATGACAAATAAAAAAGTCTTTAGGAGATATTATGGCAGAACTAAACTTAAAACAGATTACAGACAAATTAAATAGTGAGTTTGCAAGTGATGTCCGTAAACTTGTGTTTTGGTATGATGCCAATGCGGAGTTTCAGGAGGATATTGACAACATTGAACTGGAAAATGCAAAGGTTCTGCATCTTTGAGCCGGACAACCAGTTCTATATCAAATATTTCTTGGAACGAGAGGGATACGACAACCAATTACCTTTTGTGTACGCTCCTTTTGCAAAACCGAGTATAAGGGATAATCATCTTGCAGATACAATTCGATATTCCAAAAGAATTTTTTTGCTGACCGTGCTTCCCTTGCTTACGCTTGATTTAGGTATTGATGAACGGTACAAGCCTGTTATTCAGCATTATATTAAATTCTTTTTGCAAATAAAGACAGAACGCAGAAATTTTATGATTTGGAAATAGAAAATTTCAACAGAAGTACAATAGAAATTGCTTTGATGAGCGTGCTTTGCAAGGATAAGACATTGCTTCTTTTGAAGAAGTGCTGCGTTCAATTTTGACAGACGATGGATTGCAGGAGAACAAATACCTGACAGAGTTTGAGAAGTATGATTTGCTTTCTGCATTCTGGCAGCAGGCAGATGTGGCATTTGGATATAATGACCCAAAACCGACACTTGAAAAACTCGTTATTACGATGTTTGTTACTTATGCGGCTAAGAGTATTCATACGGATATGCCGCAGGCTTGGAAACCATTTATTTCTTATAAATCCGGTAATATCATTGCATTTATGGATAACCTGATGAACAGCTATCTGTATGGTACATGTTTTGATGAGATTTCAGAATTTATCTATAATGCAATCAACGGTAAAATTATCTTGAGAAGATGGAAGTGGAAACACTTGTAGATTGCAATATCTTTGCAGGTGTTGATGAACTTCTGATTAGTTGGATTATCGGCAGACTTGAGAATGAGGATATAGGAGCAAAGCTGAATGGAAAGACGATTCCGGAGCTTTGTGTAGAACGCGGAGAAAAAGGGCATTTTGGAAAGAACTTCCGCAGTGAGTATTTTATTCTTCAAAAATGCCTTTGATATGATTGCTGAAGGTAAGTATCAGCCAGTCAGTGGTATTAAAAACTTGGTTAAGGAATATACGGAGTCAACTTATAAGATTGACCGTTATTATAGATACTTCTATTTTTACTTTGATAAATTGGAAGATACCACACAGTTTGAAAAAAATCAGGGAACTGGTTGAGAATATTTATACCAATGAGTATCTGAACCAGATTACAGTGAACTGGAACAATGAACTTGCAGACGCAGATGGAGAAAACAGGACTTACATTGCAGAGAGATTTCTTTGCAAGGCATATCAATTACTCAAAGGATAGAGTTGTTGTTATTATATCCGATGCACTCCGCTATGAGGTTGCACATACCCTGTTTGAAAAATGCAGGCAGATGAGAAGTGCAATGCTTCTATCGGAGCAATGCAAGGCGTTCTTCCATCTTATACACCGTTAGGTATGGCTTCCCTCAAGCCTGAATAAGACGATTGAGTACAGTCCGTCTTATGATGTACTGGTAGACGGAAAAGCGTGCAGTTCCACGGAGCAGAGGGAAGCTATTCTTAAAGAGTATAAAATAAACAGTAAGTGCGTTCAATTTGATTCAATGAAAACAATGAAGCAGGCAGACCTTCGTTCTATCTTTACTGGACAGGACGTTGTGTACATTTATCATAATCAGATAGATGCACGTGGAGATAAAAGCGGCTTCTGAAAATTGAAGTGTTTACTGCTTGCGAAGAAGCAATCGAAGAAATTTATACTTTGATAAAGAGAATTGCATCGCAGGCAAATACCTATCATTTTATTGTGACGGCAGACCACGGATTTATTTATAAGAGAGATAAAAATTCAGGCAACGGATAAGATTGCCGGAGCTACTTCAAAAATCAAACAGTGTTGGACAGCGCTATTCCATATCTGCCGAAGAAATCAAGGCAGACGGCGTTTGCCATACAACAACGGTTGGTAAGGTACTTGGTAGTGTCGATGAGCGTATTGTATCGTTCCCTCTTGCTTCAGATATTTTCAAGGTTGCAGGGCTGGACAGAATTATGTTCATGGCGGCTGCTCTCCGCAGAAAATGCTTGTACCAATGATTGATGTGAAAGTGGATAAGGGCAAAAAAGGAAACAAGTCTTGCAGAGATTGCTCTTGTAAGCCTGACTTCAAAAAGATTACAAATCTTATCACGACACTGGATTTTTGTTCAGACAGAGCCGGTAAGTGATGTTGTGAAAGAAACAAGTTACCAGTATATTTCATTTCTGATAGTAACGAGAAGATTTCTAATGAGAATATTGTTATTGCTGATAAGAAAAGATAAAGATACGACGAAGCGTATGTTCAGACTCCGCTTTAACTTTAAGAACAAGAAATACGATAAATCACAGAAATACTACTTGGTTGCTTATGACGATAAGAATGATATAGAAGTTCTTGGCCACGAGATTATTATGGATATTGCATTTGCTGATGATTTTGGATTTTTAGATATGTTGTTTATTGTAGGAAGATGGAGGATGCAGATGGATTTAAATATATTACAAACTGTTCTTAATATTGGAGAGACGATAGGTGTTGAGTTCAAACGTTGTGGAAATGGGATAGAATCAGACGTATATGAGTCAGATTTGTTCGTTCCTGAATCGATTTGGAGGCGACATATATATGGGTGTTTTAGATGATGGAACAGTAATTGGGGTATCAGAAAAAGCGGCACCGGATATGGTGAAAAACTTTATTAAAGTAGTGAGTAATCCTATGCAGTTTTCGCCTACTGTGTACCTTGTGCCGGAAATTATCAAGTATGATGATACACATACAATTATTCACGTACATGTTCCTCCTAGTGCCGAGGTTCACAGCTTTAAGAAGATCATATATGACAGAGTGGATGATGATGTAAAGGTAACTGCAACAGGTGCTATTGCACAAATGTATATTCGGAAGCAGGGAATTTTCACAGAAAAAAAGATTTTTCCATATGCAAAAGCTTGAGATTTGAGGCAGATTTATTACCTAAAGTCAGACTTATGGCGCAGAATCATGCAGGCGGTAATCACCCTTGGGCAACAATGGACGATATGGATTTATTAAAGAGTGCTGGATTGTATGGTGGGATATAGTTACAGGAGATGAGGGATTTAACTTGGCAGCTATTATGTTGTTGGGAAAAAGATGATGTCATTTTAAATGTAGCACCGGCATATGTGACAGATGCATTGGTTCGTAAGGTAAATATTGACCGTTATGACGATCGGGGGAGGTTATTAAAACCAATTTGGTAGATAGTTATGACAGACTTTTGATTTTTTGGCAAGAAACATCTTCCGGACAAGTTCTTTTAGAAGATACCGTTAACAAGAGTTTGAGAAATATTATTTTACGAGATGGTCAGTAATATATTAATGCACAGAGAGTTTTCAAGCAGTTACACAGCAAAGTTTGTGATTGAAAAAAAGAGCGTATGTACGTTGAGAATGCCAGTAGAGCAACTGGTGAGGGAAGTATCACTGTCAATAATCTGGAACCTAATCCAAAATCCCCTATTATTGCTTCGTTTTTAGAAATATAGGGTTAATGCAGATCAGCTTGGATCCAGGTGTTGAGAAATCTATTTAAATACAGTAGATATTATTCAGGACAAGAACCTGAGTTTGTAGAGGGCGATATCTTTTAAAATTATTGTTCCGTTGAATGATGATTATTCATATGATTTTGATACTAATGGAATTGTAACAGAATAATGCCGATAAAGGTACAAAAGGAGTGCCGATAAAAATACGAGAGAGTGCCGACAAAGTACAAAGAGAGTGCCGATAAAAAGCAGGAGAGTGCCGATAAATTATGGGCTCAATATAAATTGATTTTAGATTATACAGAGAAAAATGGAAAGATAACTTCACGTCAGGCAGAAGAGTTATTAAATGTTAAGCAGAGAAGGGCACAGAAGTACTAAGTAAGATGGTAGATAAAGGGACTTTGGTAAAACAGGGCGCATATAAATCTACAGTCTATATGATAAATAAAGAACGAGGTAAGTATGACAGAATTTATGGATTCTTCTGAATTAAATAGTGAAACAGGTGACAGACGAGAAATTAAAAGCAAAAACTTTCGCCAATATTATGATGGTTGCATTGTCCGCAAGGATTTAACAAAATCAATCCGAGAGCGAATGATCTTTAAGGGAATTTGGCTATTTTACATTAACATGTTGATGTAGTATGGTTTTCATTTTTTGCATTCACCCCTAAAAACAAGTATACTATATTTTGGATATTTTTTTCAATAAACGACAATACCTTAAGGAGGATGAATATGTTGAAGATTATATGAAGGCGGAGCATATCTGGTAAACGGAAATGAATTGATTCCGGATACAGCAGATGCTTTGGCTGCCGTGGAGAGCAAGACCGGTGTAAAGACGACAAAAAGAAGAAGCAGCAAAGGGACCATGGCTTATGGTATTTTGTCTTCTCACAACACATCTGGCAATATGGAAAATCTGAAGATTAAGTTTGATAAACTTACATCTCATGATATCACATTTGTAGGAATCCTGCAGACTGCCAGAGCGTCAGGTCTGGAGAAGTTCCCGGTACCTTTATGTGCTGACAAACTGCCACAACAGTTTGTGCGCAGTAGGTGGAACCATCAATGAAGATGACCATGTATTTGGACTTTCCTGTGCTAAAAAAATATGGTGGAATCTATGTACCACCTCATCAGGCAGTAATCCATCCAGTTTGCAAGAGAGATGCTGGCAGCCGGCGGCGGCGATGATCCTTGGATCAGACAGCCATACCCGCTATGGTGCATTGGGAACCATGGCAGTAGGAGAAGGCGGACCGGAGCTCGTAAAACAGCTTTTGGAGCAGACATATGATATCCCGATGCCAGGTGTCGTGGCAATCCATCTTACCGGTAAACCGGCCAAGGGCGTAGGCCCTCAGGATATTGCGCTGGCAATTATCGGTGCCGTATTTGAAAAACGGTTATGTAAATAACAAAGTAATGGAATTTGTAGGAGAGGGCATTGACAACCTGAGCGTTGACTATCGTATCGGCGTAGATGTAATGACCACAGAGACTACTTGTCTTTCCTTCTATCTGGAGAACGGACCGTGCGGTAGAAGAAAGTTCTATGAGATCCATGACAGAAAAGCAGATTATAAAAGAGTTAAATCCTGCTAAAGTTGCTTATTATGATGGTGTCGTTGAGGTGGATCTTTCAACGAGATCAAGCCAATGATCGCAATGCCATTCCACCCAAGCAATGTCTACACGATTGAGGAGTTGAATGCCAATCTGGAAGACATTCTTCGTGATGTAGAGAAAAAAGCGCTTGTCAGCCTGGACAGACAATAACATTGATTTTAAACTGACAGATAAGATCCATAATGGACGCCTGTATGGAGAGCAGGGTGTTATTGCCGGATGTGCCGGTGGTGGCTATGAGAATTTATGCGATGCCGCTGATATCCTTCGAGGTGCAAGACCATTGGTTCCGATGAATTCTCCCTTAAGCGTTTATCCGGCATCCCAGCCGATTTTCATGGAACTTGTGAAAAAATGGCCGCATTGCTGACTTTATGGAAGCAGGAGCTACCGTTCGTACCGCTTTCTGCGGTCCATGTTTTGGAGCAGGAGATGTGCCAAGCAAATAAGGGACTTAGTATCCGTCATTCTACCCGTAACTTCCCGAACCGTGAAGGTTCCAAGGTAACCAACGGACAGATTGCATCGATTGCTTTGATGGATGCCGTTCCATCGCTGCAACCGCAGCCAACAAAGGAATTACCTTACTTCCGCTATGGATATTGATGCAGAGTTTACAAAACCTAAATATTTCTTTTTGACAAGTCTATTTATGACAACCGTGTTTTACAATGGCCTTGGCAAAGCAGATCCAAGTCGTAGAGATCAAATTCGGACCAAACATCGTAGACTGGCCTGAAAATGCATGCACTGACAGATAATGTGCTTTTGAAGGTTGTTTCTATGATCCATGATCCGGTTACTACAACGGATGAACTGATTCCATCCGGAGAGACTTCTTCTTTCCGTTCCAACCCACTGGGACTGGCAGAATTTACCCTGTCCAGAAAAGACCCTGCTTATGTAGGAAAGCAAAAGAGGTTCAGAAGGTTGAAAAAGCTCGTATTGCCGGTGAGGACATTTACGCACAGGATGATAGCTTAAAAGAAGTGTATGAGACTATTCAGAAGCAGTTTGATGTAGTTCCGGAAAAGACAGAAGTAGGAAGTGTGATCTTTGCTGTAAAACCAGGTGATGGTTCAGCCAGAGAACAGGCAGCCAGCTGTCAGCGGTTCTCGGTGGTCTCGGAAACATTACCAGAGAATATGCGACTAAAGAGATACCGTTCAACCTGATTAACTGGGGTATGCTTCCATTTGTTTTCGATGGTGACCTTGTTTTTGATAAAGATGATTATATTTTTGTAAAAGATATCAAGAAAGCCATTGAAACAAAAGAAGATACCATCAAAGCATATGTGGTAAATCAGGGAATGAAGGAGATTGAACTTCACCTTGGAAACCCTGACAGATGATGAGAGAATCATTTTGAAAGGTTGTCTGATCAACTACAACAAGAAAAACTAATCGTTTTTGTTATCGTAACTATAATTAAAAAATCCCACTCTGGTGATTTATCAGAGTGGGATTTTTTGAGTTCTAAATTTAATTTACAGTACGATGGTTGTCAGCGAACTGGCAGAAAGTTCAATTTCAAATCCCTCTGCACTGACAGGAATAGTGCTGTAAGCCGGTTTAATGCGTTCTACTTCTTTGGTATTTACATTTGGTGTATGAACCCATTTTGCGTCACCAGTCAGAGTGATAACATCTGCCTTGGAAGAAGCGCTGATCTGATCCAGATTGATCTGTACTTTCTTGGCAAAAGCATCGGCGTTGACCAGTTTGATATAAGTATGTTTTTCATCTCTTGTAACAGAGTGGAAGACATCACGGTTATAACTTTCCAACTTGCAGTCCAAAACGGCTTGTTCTTTTGTTCCATCAAAGTAGTGACAGTGAATCTGTGTGTCTCCGAACACTACCTGAATGGTGTAATTGCCAGGTGCTACCGGTTTATCGTAGCAGGCTCTTAAGTTGCCGGCAAATACACTGGAGGAATAATCACCCATCGTATAACCTTCTTTTCCGTCTTTGATGACTTTCAAGCCCGTTCCATTGCTGCCACAGCCGACACAGTACTCATGAAGTGAGATCTTTTCAGGAACAAATTCAGTATCCGTTACACCGGTCAGACCGGCACCAACATAAATTTCAGCGTCCTCGGTCTGTTTTTTCTACTTCCAGTTCTACAGTATAATCTTTCAGTTCCGGACGGTTCAGATAATAACCGTGGCGGCCGGATTCAGGACAGAAATAGTCAGGCCTGTATCGTTCTGTACAGCCTTTGCCTGTTCCATGCCCACTTCTAAAAAGCGGTATCCAGTGGTTTTGTGAAATCCTGCTGGAACAGAATGTTTCCTCTTTATTGGATGTGACCGTCAGCTTTTTGAAAGTTACTTCGCCGTTTGACATAGCAACGGTCAGGCCACCCTGAGGCACCATGTCGATTTTTTTGCCGTCTACATATGTTTTTGTAACTGGTCTGCAATAATTTTTTGCCGATGTATTTGGCGAAAATCTGCTGAACGTAATAGTTTGGTGTTTTCCAGACCGATTCGTTATCAAACCAGATGGCATCCGGTGTCCAGCGGTACTGTCCGTCACCAACTACTTTGTTGAATAAAGGAGCGGTGGCTGCCAGGCGTACTACATCCGAGTTTCTCTCAAAACCTGTCATAACAGCAGCCTCTGCTACGGCGCCGGCCAGTGTGTTTTTGTCACTGGATGCGTATTCACCTACGAATACTTTTTGGATACCTGGTTTTCTACCAGAGATCCGTTCTCATATGGGCGGTAGTAATAATTGTAGCGGTCTGCATTTTCTAACAGATATTCATTGTCACGGTAGTAATGCTCATCGGCAATGGTAGCCAGGTAGTTTTTCTCGTTTGGATACCATGTAACATCTTTTTCAAAACTCTTTGCTCCGTCAGTGAAGGCTACCTTGGCACCGCCTTCTTTGTATCCGGCCAGGAATTTCCATCCCTGCTGGTAAGCATCGTCATCGGCCTGGGCACCAACAGGTAGAAGATGATGGTCAGGTCATATCCCGGATAGTTTTTTTCTCCATATGAACGTCAATGGCGTGTTTGAATTCTTCAAAACTTGCGAAAAAATTCCTCGCCCCAGTTTTCGTTTCCGACACCAGATAGTGGAGACCGAATGGCTCTTCGTGTCCCATATCACGGCGGAGGCAGCGCCCATTCATTGGTAAAAGTCTGTGCTGATGGCAAAATCGATCAAGTCTGTTAAAGTTCTTGATATATTTTTTTTCCTGCAGTTTGCCACCGGCTGGATTAGCGTAGTCGGAACGAGCCTGACAGAGCACCGCAGGCCATAACAGGAAGCGGTTCTGCCTTTTTAAATCCTCTGCTAACTGGAAGTATTCCATATAGCCAAGTCCCAGAGCCATGACATAACCCCAGACATTTGAAGTTTTCCTTACGAGTTTCTACCGGGCCGACAGAATCTTTCCAGTCATATACATTGTCCCAGATGTAAGATCCTTCGGAAATACATCCACCTGGGAAACGAAGGAAAGTTGGGTGGAGGTCCACCAAAAGTCTCTACCAGGTCTCGGCGGAGACGATAGTTTTCATTGCGTTGGAAATTGGTGTGGGCACTGTCGGAAGAAGATTCTTCTTGGCACCCCATACATTGCCGGGCATCAAAGAAACCATGTCAATGGATACCTGGCCCTGCATATGAAGTCCCTAACGACCCATGGCGCTGTTGGCCAGCGACAGTTTGGCACCGGTATATTTTTTTCCATGTATTACCACCTTCAATAGAAATTGGTAATGGAATTACTGATCTGTTTATCATTGTCATCCAGAAGAGCAACTTCAATGGAGGTTTCCTTTTTCTGCCTTTGCAGATGGAGAAATGGTAGGATTTCTTTCTCCTCAATCTTCATGGAACATTCCATGTTGTTGTCACAGAAACCATGGTTTGTACAGATAAGCACTTTCTGCTACAGTCACATAGGTTGATTGGTATCCGGGTCAGTAAGGCCGAAATGCTCATTCAGACCACCGGTCTGTTTTTACGGTTACTTTGTCAAGATCACCGAACCAGAAGCGGAGGATTGTGGTTACGGCCGGCAGAAGTGCCGTTTTCGCCACTTCTTGGATCGTATACTTCAAAGTTAAACTCTTCAAAAGAACAAGTTCTGTACTAACTCGGCATAGATACCGCCATCTGCTGCGTTGTTGATATCTTCATAGAAAAGACCAAACAAAGTCGAGCTGATGTCCAGCACTTCCTGATCTCCGTGAATCGTAATTTCATAAGGAGAAACAGTCTCCCGGCAGAACGGTAGCGGAAAATGTTTTACAAGCTGGCTGTCTCCCGCAGGTAAGAGTAGCGGAGATCACAACGCCTGCCGCTTCTTTCTGGCAGATACACTGCCGGTAGAAGAAACCAGATCACTGTGCACAGCTCCATTTTACGGATACTTTTCCTTCCATAAGGGTAGAAGGCAGGATCAGATCAGAGGTAATGATCTTATTTGGTGCCGGCAGGAATTTATCTCTTGCCAGGCGGAGGATTTCATCCTCTGAAAGAGATTCACACATTAACCCAATGATTTCCTCTTCAGACAAAGCTGCCTTGTAGATACGGAAATCAGATAAAGATCCGCCAAAGTCTGAATCTGCGTCAAACTGGGAATGAGCGATGAAATTATGGCTGTAATTAGCCGGATCATCTAAAGTAGCAAACCATTCTCAGTTTTATATGTACCACTGGAAGTCTGGCTGATAAAGCCGTCTCCCATTAATTCGCCGTTTAAATAAACTCTCGGACCGGCACTGCTGAGAGTACCGCCTTGTGTACCGGTAATGGACATGGCAACATGAACCCATTCGCCTTCCGGACAGGTTTCACAGAAGCGCTACCAGATCGCCGCCGTTGAAGCAGACGCCCCCCGCAAGAAACGGGTCCAGGAACATGTAAGGGGCCAGGAGCTGTCTGGCCAAAGTCAAGATCCGCTCCCCATACATTGTTTACTTTGTCACAGTGAACCCATAGAGATGGTGATGATACCAGTCTGGTCGTTTACACCGGTCAAAAGATTTTCAGGCAAAGTTCCAGGTAGGAGGTGCCATATACACCACCTTCAAATGAGCCGCTCTGCGCCCGTGTACTTCTTTGATTTCCGGCAGAACTGTTCCTTTTGGTACAGCATCAGAAATGATAGCCGGACTGGTCTGCAAAGCAGATTCAGCATCGTCAAAGGGATACCATACTATCAGATTGCTGTCAAAACCATTTTTCAGTCATAGTTATCCTCCTAATGTTTAATCTTCTTCAATGACATGAATTTCCAAATAGTCAAATTCGATTTTGCTCAATAAAATTATCCTGATAAAAACGGGTTTTGTCAGAACGCTTTGAATTCCGTAATATTTTTTCTCCAGCCAGATGGGCTTTTGCAGGTCAAATGCCATGCAGAATTCGTGTAGACCGGCATATACCTTTCTGGTACGGTTTAAATCCGGGTCACTGTTTTCATAGACCATGTCCTGGAGCAGATGGTTATCTTTAAAAATTTTTCCCCATATTCGAAAACATACGCACCTCATTTTTCATTAGAATATATCTCTTTGATTATAAAGAATTTGGAAGGAAATGTAAAACAATTATTTGACTTTGAAAATTTTTCTTTTTATAATAAAAGGGAATAACTATGTAATAGGAGCATTAGTGATGATAGATGATATGTTACAAACTTCCTTTTTGAGAAGTGCCAGTCTGCCTCAGGATGCAGGCCATCTTTTGCCGAAGAGGAAGAGCGTTTTCAGGAAATGATGATGATGTACAGTTGTGCCATCAAGGCAGTGAAGACGAAACTGCAGGTTCTAAACGATGAGTTATCTATGACTGAAAAAGAAATCCCATAGAGTTTATTGAAAACCCGGGTGAAACGGCCGGACAGCATTGCCACCAAACTAAAGAAGAAGCATCTGCCGATTAGCGTTGAATCAGTGCGCAGCAATCTGAACGATGATGGCAGGAGTCAGGGTCATCTGTGCTTTTCTGGATGATATATACAAGGTGGCAATATGTTGACAGCCCAGGATGATGTAGAACTGATAAAGACAAAAGACTATATTAAAAAGCCTAAGATGAATGGGTATCGCAGTCTCCACCTGATCATATCGGTGCCGGTGTATTTTTCCGATCACAAAGAGCAGATCCGGGTGGAAGTGCAGATCCGTACCATTGCCATGGATTTCTGGGCCAGCTTAGAACACCAGGTTAAGTACAAAAAAATGTAAAAAGATGCAGAAAGTGTTATGTATGAGCTGAGAGCATGTGCGGATGTGATCAACCGTACAGACTGTCATATGCAGTCTATCCGAGACCGCATTGTAGAAATAGATTAGAAACAAAAAGGAAAGGTAAATTATGGCTAAGATTATTGATGGAAAAAAGATTTTCACAGGAAGTAAAAAAGATGAGTGCAGGGGAGCGGATCGCCAGAGAAGGGCTGAATCTGACACTGGCGGTGGTCCAGGGAAATGACCCTGCGTCTTCGGTTTATGTCGGAAACAAGAAAAAAAAGCATGTGAGTATGTAGGAATCCAATCCCGGGCCTATGAACTTCCGGAAGAAACAACCCAGGAAGAACTGCTGGCACTGGTAGACCGTTTGAATGAGGATGAAGAAGTAAATGGGATTCTGGTTCAGCTTCCTCTGCCGGCTCATATGGATGAAGATGCGGTAATAAAGCGCATTTCTCCGAAAAAAGATGTAGACGGTTTCCATCCACAGAGTGTAGGTGCCCTCAAGCATTGGCCAGCCGGGCTTTGTGTCTTGTACACCGGCAGGAATCGTACAGCTTTTTGAAACGAAGCGGCGTGGAGATTGAGGGAAAAGTGCGTCATTGTAGGACGAAGCAATATTGTAGGAAAAAACCAATGGCTCTTTTTTAATGCTTAGAGAAAATGCCACTGTGACAGTGTGCCACAGCCGTACGGCAGATCTGAAAAGAAGTGACAAAACGGGCTGACATTTTGATCGTAGCTATCGGAAAACCTTGTATGATCGATAAAGAGTATGTTAAGGAGGGGCTGTTGTCATCGATGTGGGAATCCACAGAAAAGCAGATGGCAAATTAAGTGTGATGTGGATTTTGAATCGGTTGAGCCGGTTGCGTCTGCCATCACGCCGGTTCCGGGTGGTGTTGGCCCTATGACCATTGCCATGCTCATGAACAATTGTGTAGAAGCGAAAGGAATTCAGGAAGCATGAAGTTGTTTTTTGTGTCACTGGGATGTGACAAAAATTTAGTAGACAGTGAAAAATGCTGGCACTGCTGGCTGAACAGAATATAGAAATAACGGAAGAGCCTAAAGAGGCTGAGATCATCATTGTGAATACCTGCGGTTTTATACATGATGCAAAAAAGAAGAGAGTATTGAGACCATTCTGGAAATGGCAGAATACAAAAAAAACAGGAAAGTGTATATCACTGATCGTGACAGGATGTCTGGCACGCAGAGATACGCAGAAGAAATGCAGAAAGAAATTGAAGAAGTAGATGGGTGGTAGGAACAGCAGCCTATGACCGGATTTTTGAAGCGGTGAAAGAAAGTCTGGAGGGCAGAAGAGAACCGGTGATGGAATCTCTTGATTATCTGCCAAAACATCTTACCAGGCGTCTGGGAAGCCAAAACCGGGAAGTTATTCTTCTTATCTCAAAATTGCAGAAGGATGTAACAAGCGATGTACTTACTGCATTATCCATACCTTCGCGGCAACTACCGCAGTGTTCCGATGGAAGAACTTCTGGAAGAAGCGTCCATGCTGGCAGAGCAGGGAACGAAAAAGAACTGATCGTGATCGCACAGGAGACCACCGTATATGGTGGGATATCTATGGAGAGAAGAGACTGCCGCAGCTGCTGGAAAAAACTGTGTGAGATAAAAGGAATACAGTGGATCCGTGTTATGTACTGCTATCCGGAGGAGATTACAGATGAGTTGCTGGAGGTCATGGCCAGAGAGCCGAAGATCTGCCATTATCTGGATCTGCCGATCCAGCACTGCAACAATGAGATTTTGAAAAAAATGGGACGAAAGACCAATAAAAAGGATCTCCTTGCTACATTGGAAAAAATCCGCCGGTATATGCCGGATGTATTTTTGCGGACTTCTCTTATCAGTGGATTTCCGGGTGAAACAAAACAAATGCATGATGAGTGCGTAGAATTTGTAAAAGAGGTTCAGTTTGACCGCCTTGGTGTATTTCCGTATTCAGCAGAAGAGGGAACGCCGGCAGCGTCTTACGACGGACAAGTGCCGGAAGAAACAAAAGCGTGCCTATGCAGATGAGATTATGGAAGCTATCCCAGTATGTCATTTTTTTGAGAAAATGAGAAAATGGTAGGAAGAACATTCCGGGTCATGGTAGATGGATTTTTGCCGGAGGAAAATATATATGGGGAAGAACATACGGTGATGCACCGGAAGTAGACGGATGTATTTTTCTTTGAGTGTGTGTCGGAACTTGTTTCCGGGACTATTGTAACCGGTTCAGATCACAGATGCAAAGGGCTATGATCTGATGGGGAGTGATTGTGTCGGAAAGGAGAGATGAGGAATGAATGTGCCAAATCGATTGACGATTCTTCGGGTGGTGATGATCCCATTGTTTGTAGTTGCCATGTTGTGGGAGACGCTGCCGTATCACGAATACATTGCTCTGGCATTATTTGTGGGAGCCTGTATCACGGATTTTTTGATGGGTATCTGGCCCGCAAATACAATCAGATCACTACCTTTGGTAAATTTATGGATCCCCTGGCAGATAAGCTTCTTGTCTGTGCAGCAATGATCTGTTTTTTGACCAATCAGCAGACTCAGATGCCGGCCTGGGCAGTGATTGTGATCATCAGCCGTGAGTTTATTATCAGCGGCTTTAGACTGGTGGCGGCAGAAAAAAGGAGTCACCATCGCAGCCAGTTACTGGGGAAAAGTAAAAACAGTGGTACAGATGATCATGTCTATTTTACTGATTATTCATTTTGAACACCCTGTATTCCGGATTATAAATCCGATCTTTATTTATGCAGCTGTGCTTCTTACTATCATTTCTCTGGTGGATTATATCTATAAAAATCGTGAAGTAATGAAGGACATTGAGTAATGGAAGAAGAGTTAGTTGAAATTTTGACAAAGAAACAGTATAAGATAACAACAGCGGAATCTTGTACCGGGGACTGGTGGCAGCGACTATTGTAAATGTCAGTGGTGCCTCGGAAGTGTTTCAGGCTGGTTTGTTACCTATGCCAATGAGGGCGAAGGAAAAGGAACTGGGGGGTGAAAGAGCAGAAACACTTCAGACCTATGGAGCGGTAAGTGAGAAAACGGCAAAGAGATGGCAATTGGGTGTGCTGCCCATGCAAAGGCGCCCAGGTAGGTATTTCTACTACAGGGATTGCAGGGACCGGGAGGAGGCACCGCAGAGAAGCCGGTAGGACTTGTCTATATTGGCTGTGCTGTCAGATCTAATGTCTATGTCGAAAAAAATGTTTTCTCAGGAGACCGCCAGCAGGTTCGCAGACAGGCCGCAGACCGGGCGATTGGATTCGCACTGGAATGTATAAAAAAGGAGAGTGTCTGAGAATGAGAAAAAAAATAGCGTTGATGCTGTTGTTTGTTTTTGTACTGACTGGATGTGGTAAGGAGAACAGTGGACCGGTGGCGTCCCAAACACCGGCGGCAACCCGGATCCCTATAGAGACTTTTACGGTGTACTCAGTGGACACGGATAAATTATCCCTGATTCCGGTACAGGTACGAAAAAAAGCGAATGAAGTGTGTACGGCAAAACAGATTGTAACACTGGTGTGTGATAATCTGGCAGTGAAAGTCAAGGTGCAGAGTGTAGAAGAAAAAGAAGGATACGGTGATCGTTTCCTTTTGCACCGGACAGTGAACCGGTAAAAGACTGCAGTGAGCAGATGGAACAGATGATCCTGGAATGTTTTGCAAACAGTCTGCTGGATAATGTGGATGCTTGCAGTAAAGTGGTTTTTCCGTAAGGGGGGCAAGGCATACAAAAGTGAGAATATGGAACTTGGACTGAATGAAGGTCTATGCTTCGGAGTAAGGAAAAAGAGGAATGGAATGAGGTATTGGTAGTCGGCGGCGGTCCGGCCGGTATGATGGCAACGATACAGGCAGCAAAGCAGGGGAAATGCTGTGACTTTGTTGGAACAGAATGAAAATTGGGAAAGAAACTTTTATAACAGGGAAAAGGCCGGTGCAATGTAACTAATGACTGTGATGTAACAGAACTGTTTGATTCTGTTGTCAGTAACAAAGTTTTTTACAGTGCCTTTTACAGTTTTCTAATCAGGATGTGAAAGACTTTTTGAAGAGCAGGGGCTCAGATTAAAAGTAGAGAGCCATAAATAGTGTTTCCGGCTTCTGACAAATCTTCGGATGTGATCAAAAGCACTTGGCAATGCACTGAAAAAACTGGAAGTTAAAATAAGGCTCCGGACCAGAGTGGATCAGGTGCTGACGGAGAATGATATTGTCTGCGGAGTGAGGCTTTCGGATGGAGAATGTCTGAATGCAGATAAGGTAATCCTGGCTACAGGCGGTGTCTCTTATAAAAGTACAGGAAGCGATGGCTCGGGGGCTTGTTATGGCAGAAAAACTGGGACATCAAGTGACAAAACTGAGACCGGGGCTGGTTGGCATGTGTACAAAAAGAGGCCTGGGTCCGGACATGCAGGGACTGACTCTGAAAAAATGTGGCAGTATCCATAGGAAAAAAACAAGGGGAAAAAAGCCGCTGTATGAAGACTTCGGAGAACTGCTTTTTACTCATTACGGCGTCAGCGGCCTATGATACTTAGTGCCAGCAGCCGTCTGGGGAGACGAACTGGAAAAAGAAGATTTATACATAAAAGATCGATCTGAAGCCGGCGTTATCAAAAAAGAACAGCTGGATTCCCCGGATCCTGCGGGATTTTGAAGAACGGAAAAACGCAGATCTGTCCAATGCTATGGTTCACCTTCTGCCTAAGAGCATGATTCCGGTTATGCTGCATGTGTGCGGACTGGATCCTGCAAAAAAAAGTAAATGAGGTTACCCGGGGAGAAAGAGAAACAGCTGGTAAAGGGAATGAAAGAATTCCTTTGACGATTAATGGATTGCAGAGATATTCAGGGAGGCAATCATAACCAGAGGCGGGGTGACCGTAAAAGAGGTGGATCCATCCACCATGGAATCAAAAGATTGTGAAAAATCTGTATCTGGCAGGAGAAATGCTGGATCTGGATGCCCCGACAGGGGGATATAACCTGCAGATAGCCTGGTCTACCGGATATCTGGCAGGACAGTAAATAAAGGAGAGAAAATGAATATTGCAATTGATGGACCGGCAGGAGCCGGCAAGAGTTCTATCGCAAACTGGTGGCCAAGAAACTGTCTTTTGTTTATGTGGATACAGGAGCTATGTTCGGACGGTGGCTTACTATTTTTTTGAGCCAGGAAAGATCCTTCGGATGCTGAAATGGTGACGGAGGAATGTGAAAAAATATCCATATCCATTGAGTACAAAGACGATTACACAGCACATTTTCCTGGATGGAACAGATGTTTCGACTGAAATCCGCCAGGAAAAAGTGGGTAAAAATGCCTCCGTTGTGGCAAAGAATCAGGCGGTCCAACAGGCTTCTGGCGTTGCAGAGACAGATGGCAGAAAAACAGGATATGATTATGGATGGCAGAGATATCGGAACGGTAGTATTACCGGATGCCCAGGCTAAGATTTATCTTACTGCCAGTGCGTCTGTCCGGGCAGAACGCCGTTATAAGGAACTGGTAGAAAAGAGGTGAAACCTTAATCTGAAAAAGATTGAGGAGGATATCATTGCCAGAGATGAGCAGGATATGAACCGTGGAGATCGCACCTTTGAAACAGGCAGAGGATGCTGTATATCTGGTAGACTCCTCTTACATGACCATAGAAAGTGGTTGATAAAATAATTGAGATTGTGGAGAAAGTTCAGTGAAAATAGAATTGGCAAAAAAGCGCCGGTTTCTGCTTTGGCGTAAAGAGGGCTGTAGATACAGGTATATGATGTCCTGAAAGAGAAAAAAGAAGGACCGAGTTCATACCCTTGGCCCCATCATTCATAATGAACAGGTTGTGTCTGAACTGGAACACCGGGGCGTTACGGCTGATGAATGGAATTGAAGAACTGGAAGGGAGGGACAGGACAGGCAATTTTGATCATCCGGTCTCACGGTGCCAAGAGAATTCTTCAGAAACTGGAGGAGCAGGAAATTTCACTATGTGGATGCAACCTGTCCTTTTTGTAAAAAATACATGATACAGTCCACAATATTCCAAAAAAAGGTTATGAAATACTCATCATTGGAAACCATACACACCGGAGGTAAAAGGGTATTCTTGGCTGGACAAAAGACAGTGGAACTGTTATAGAAAACGAACAGGAAGCCAGACAGTATGTGTCCAGATATCCTGAAAAAAAAAGTGTGTAGTAGCCCAAACGACATTTAATTACAAAAATTTCAATATTTAGTTGAAATTTTTCAAAAAAGGGCATGATATATGATGTCAATACAATTTGTAATGCTACGTCTACACAGTCCGCAGACGGAGGCAGAGTCTTTAGCAAAGCTCTGACGCTATGATTGTGATAGGTGGAACAATTCATCCAATTCACGCAAGTTATATGAAATATGTAAAAAAAATCAGTGTGAAAACACTTTTTTATACAGACAGCAGAGGATTTACCGGATATCCCGGTCTCATCTTTTGCAAACCTAGGTATTACTGCCGGGGGGGCATCGACCCCAAAACTATTATACAGGAGGTTCTTAAGGCATGTCAGAAGCAAGTTTCGCAGAATTATTAGAGGATTCATTAGTCACAATCCACAATGGTGAGATTGTAGAAGGGACAGTTATCGGAGTTAAAGACAATGAGATTATCTTAAACATTGGATTAAGCAAAAGCAGATGAAGCCTTTTTAAATCAAAGGAATGAACACAGCAACGAACAACCCCTGATGTTGATCACTTAACAAGCGAAGCTAAACCAGAGGGCACCCACTCGTAAAAGTCTGAAAGCGAATGGCTGGCGAAGGCCAGCTCTTCTGCACACACAAGAGACGACGTGCAGGATAAGATGAATACGAAGGTCTTTGAAATGAAGCATTTGAGAACAAAGAAGTATTTGACTGGTGAAAGTCGCTGCTGTTCTTAGCAAAAGGCGGTTTGAGTGTGGCATTATCAGGAAGGAAAAAACGGTTTCTGAAATATCAGGACTGCCCGCGCTGACAGCAGAGGTAAATCCTATATCGGTGACCGCAAACAGCTCATCGTTGAAAGGTGCTGCCAAAAAACAGGAAGAAACTTCTGCTAAGATTGAGATTTCCAAGTAATGACGATCGAAGCAATCCACAGATTTGTGCAATCTTCATTTGATATCTGGTGGCGCAGACGGGTTCTCCTCGCCACCTCGATGTCCTGGGGTAGATGATCCTAAAAAACTGCCAAGAAGCCGGCGATCAAAGACCAGGGAACAAAAGATACCCCGAACACGAAATCGATGAACAACTCGAAAAATGCCAGCGAGAAATACTTCCAGGCGTAACGGTTTTAATTTGGCAAAGTCGCAAAGAAATTCATCTGATTTTGCCGAAACCCCGGTATTATCAGCATTGCTTTCCATGTTTCCCAGATTTCTATTGAGCATGTTGAAAGAAGTCATCTGGATTTTATTGGAAAGTTGAGAAAATCACAGCTAAGATTGTTGACTTTAACTATCAGCAAGAAAGATCAGCAAGTTCCGAGTTAATAAAAGAGAAAAATTGATGATTTCATTTCTTCGAGTAGAGCGTAGAAGAATACGTGAAACCGAACCAGCACGAG
>VOFK01001701.1_pt1 | contig 26590 bp, 47 predicted proteins | sample 5384121 | NCBI WGS metagenome assembly VOFK01 (sample SAMN12384730, study PRJNA508395) | human gut metagenome | isolation source: healthy gut J | host: Homo sapiens | reverse complement strand
CTCAAATTGTACTTCGTTCAGTTACGTATTGCTGTCTTCTCGTTACCTCCCCGACATGCTGAAATTGTATTGCTGACTGATCGCCGTGCGATAAATTTCTTTAAAAACCAATCGGTATTGATTTTAGCTAATTCGCCGATCCGCCGTTCGGCCTCATCAGAAGAATTTCTCCATGGCTGCTTGCTGTAATTTAGTCACCCGCCGGGGGTCCATAGATATATCCTTGCTGATCGTAAAAGATCTCGCGTTCGAACTGGATTTTTCTCCGCAAGTATTCATCATGTCGATGTTATTCCGGGGTCGTTCGGTAATCCCCATTCACCGAAGCATTAAACCGGGTTTTCGGAAAGTCCGCTTTTCGTTTCGACGACTTGATCACCCCCGTTCGAGCCCTGGCACCGTAAATCGCTGTAGCGGCAGCATCTTTCAATACGGTGATCGATTTGATATCGTCCGGTGCAATATTATTGCCGATTCCGGTCGTAAAATAGTCGCCTGCAAATCGGTAGAACCGCTTTGGATGTTGGGAATCTCTCCTTGTAACGGCATACGTCGACAATCCCACATCGGCTCGGTACTCCCCGTCAACGAATTTATCCCACGAATCTGGATCTGTGCGTCCTGTCCGGGCCGGCCACTACTGATGATCATATTCAACCCCGAGATCGTACTATTCAGAATCTCGTCGATCGACTGTAATCCCGGCCTGCAATCTGATTGGCGGTAATCGTCGCCGTCGTACCGGTCATTCGTTCCTTCCGGATCGTCTGACAACCGGTAACCACCACTTCTTCCAATTCTTCTTTTTTGCCGGTTTCAGCACCACTTCAAATTCACGACGGTCACCGGACTGTATTTCCACAGTTTGCATTCAATGAACGAAAAAACAAAAATCCAATTCGTGGCAGGAGGCATCTGAATTTGAAAATTACCGTTCACATCGGTCGCTACTCCCCAACGAAGTACCTTTGACAGCAACCGTAACTCCGGGCAACGGCTGTCCCTGGGAGTCACAAACAGTACCTTTATATAGAACACTTTTTTTGTCTCTTCTTCGGACTTTCTGAATCCCGGTGTGATAATAACCATATTATCCGACAAACTCAAATTGAAATTCAGTTCCCAACAATTGTTGTAGTACCTCATCGATCCGCATGTTCTCACAATTCAGCGACACGGTCTTCTTCACATTCACTTCTTTATTGAACTAAAAAAGAAATCCAGGCGAGTCTGTTGTTTTTAACTTTCCCGAATAGCCTCAGCAACGAAGTTTTTTTCCAATTTCAATGTAACCATTTGCTTCTGTGCCCGTATGAAGCATGTAATGAGAATAAGGAAACAACAGATAAAACAGAAGATTAATTTCATTACAGTAAGATTTTACGGAGATGGATTTTCATACCTATCCCGCATTGGTTCGGATTTTTTTTCATAGTTTTGTAATTGAGGTTTGACATGTCCGGTTGGGGTTCAGAAGTCAACCGGTATTTATTCAGCCACCCGGTATTTGTTCGCTGCAAATACCGGTATTTTTAATACACCGTCACAGTCCTTCCCTTAATATCCGAATTCGACATTCGTGGTCTTGGTAATAATTTCCAATATCCGATTTGCCGTATAATCGCGTGCAGATGAACAATACCGTCGGAATTATCGACAGTGATTATTATAACAGCGATAATGAGGGACATATATTCTGCAAAATCACAAACGACACAAACGAAGATAAAACCGTTTCGGTAAACAAAGGTACAGGCTTTTGTCAGGGAATATTCGTAGAATACGGAATTACTTTTGACGATGATGTTACCGACGAAAAAGAAACGGCGGTTTCGGAAGTACGGGAATGTAAAAAAATGAGTTCCAAGTGAACTCATTTTTTTAGTTTGTATCTATATGTTTTCTGTATTCATTAGGACTCATATGCACGATATGGCGAAATGTTTTACAAAAATATGTTGATGAATTATAACCGCAGGCGGTAGCTATATCCGTTATGCTATGTTTACTGTTTCTCTTAGAAGTTCGCAGGCATTGTTTATACGCACTGTATTCAGATAATCCGAAACGGTTATGTTCATTTCTTGTTTAAACAGCTTACATAAATGCGGTTTTGAAATATGAACGGCGTCCTGAAATATCGTCAAGGTTTTGAACTGTCTGATAATTCTTGTTTATGTATTCGAGAATTAAATCTATAGTTCTGTGTTTTTCTGAAACTTTTTCTTTTCCGTATTTTTACAACTTGAAAGAATGGTGAGCAGTTCGCAAATATGAATATATATGAGTAATTCGGATTTTGTTCCATACGTTGTATTATTTCTATTACAGAACTGAATTGTGCGGAATCCAAATGTATTTTCTGATTGTTAAACATATTGAGCAAGTTTTGGTATGCATCAGGCAACATATATTGTGAAAGATAATGTTCGGTAAAATGAAGTGCATATCTTTCGTGTTCCGTACCGCCGTTGTTTTTTGTGGAGATCATCCGGCTTTAACAGAACAATTTCGTTTTTTGATACTGAAATAAGTTTGTCATCGGCAAGCAATGTTGTAGAACCTCTCAAAATGATAAATATTTCATATGAATGGGTGATAGTGCAAATTAGATTGCCTGTCACCCTTTTTTTTCGTGTTTGACGATTGAGGTAAAACCAATCGTTTAAGGGATTATATCCGTTTGCCATATGTGACCGCTCCTTATCTGTTATAACGAGTACATAATATAACAGAAATTTGGTGATGTCAATACAGTATAAATCAAAAATAAAACCGATTGACAACAAGAAATAAATGTGATAAATTATACACAAGGGATATTTATGAAAAACTAATGTATGTGAAAAAACATATAAAAAGGAAGATGAATATGAAATTAAGAATTTTAGACAAAAATAATAATGAATTGTTTGTAAAACAAGGCTTGAAAATTGACTGTACATATGAGAGTGAATATTCTGCAGGAGATAAAATTTATATTTCGGCAAATAACTGTTATTTCTTCAAAATACAGCTTGACAGTGCATTAAAAGAAACGGTTGTATATGCTCCGTCGGGTAGTTTTGAATATCGAATTCCGACAGAAGTGTTGGAACGTATATATGAAGAAGGTGCTTTTTGCGGGAACGGAGCACAGAATACGTGTATCGGAGGCTACTGACAAAGAAGCGTACGGCGAGAGGAATATTTCACTTAATCCATATGACCTGCAAGGTCAAAAAGATGTTATCCGCACGCATATGCGAATTATGTAACACGCGGTGAGCCTTGCTTTTTGAAAGAAATGCGATTGACGGCGTACTTGAAAATAAGGGCCACGGAAATTTTCCGTATCATTCTTGGGCAGGCGGTGCAAGAGATGATTTGGAGTATTATGTTGATTTCGGTACAGAAGTTGAAGTTGAAAAATTAGTATTTTATTTAAGAGCTGATTTTCCGCACGATACATATTGGAAGAATATTGATATAGAATTTTCGGACGGTGAAATCGTTACCGCAAACTTCGAGGGTGTTGCAGATGGTCAGGAAGTTGTATTAAAAGAGAAAAAATTACAAGAACAATTCACCTTACAAATTTCATACAAGCGGTATTCCCGCTTTCTTGGGCGGCATTGTCGCAAATTGAGGTGTACGGCAGATACATAAAGGAAGATTTGAGCAAAATTGAAATAAGAAGTGCCTCAAATCCAAAAGATGTAAAAATTACACAACCGAACGTTTAAGAGAAGAATTTCATATTGCAAAACTTTTTCACAAAAGACAATATCAGAATGGTATACAGCCATATAGACAGAATTATCACCGCGGGAATTATGCCTGTTTACAGTGAATTGAAACTTGAGGCAGGCAAGGAGCTTGCGGCGGATTATTTCCTTCAAAGACGTGAAATGGGTTGTATTAATATCGGCGGAAAAGGTATAATCACAGTTGACGGTACAGATTATGAAATGAACCCTCGTGACGGTATATATATCGGTATGGGCAATAAAGATATTTCGTTTAAGTGCGTTGATATTGAAAAAATCCGCCTAAGTTTTATGTTTCGTCGTGTCCGGCACATACATCGTATCCTGTTGTGAAAATTGATATTACAAAGGCTAAGAAAGTTCCTTGCGGCAGTGTTGAGGATTGTAATAAGAGAGTTATCAATCAATATATCCACCCTGAAGTTATGCAGAGCTGTCAGCTTGCAATGGGTCTTACAATGCTTGACGTAGGTTCAAACTGGAACACAATGCCGTGTCATACACATGACAGACGTATGGAGGTTTATTTGTATCTTGATATAGATGAAAATGACGCAGTATTTCATATGATGGGTGAGCCTGATGAAACACGTCACATCATTATGCACAATGAAGAGGCAGTTATTTCGCCGAGTTGGTCGATACATACAGGTGTCGGTACAAAGAATTACTCATTCATTTGGGCAATGTGCGGTGAAAGTCAAGAATTTGACGATATGGACTTCATTGAAACAAAAGATTTGAAATAATTTACAAAAAAAGTCGAATGTAGAGTTACATTCGGCTTTTTTTATTGACTTTACAAAGTGAATTGATACAATTAAATAAATAAAGAAAAGAGGGGAAAATAAAGTGAAGAAAAATATTATGTTTCGGTGATTCAAATACATGGGGACATAACCCCGTAGACTGCTCTAAACTTGAGAAACCGTGGACGGTTTGGTTAAAGGATATTGTACCTGAATATGATATAGTATCTGAGGGAGTATGCGGCAGAGCAATAACTCATTATTTGGAAAATGAAGATAAAACAAACGGTTTAAAAAGATTTCAGAGAAAGATATTTAAGCGGTGAAAATGATTTTGATTTGATTATTATAATGCTCGGTACAAATGATGTGCTTAACAATATAGATTATTTCAAACCAAAAGACCGCCGATGTACTTAAAATATATGTACAAGAACGCAGAACGAAACTTCGGTAAGGACAAACCGAAAATATTGCTTGTATCGCCGATTTTGATAAATGATAATTGTTTGACACATCCTATATTCAAGGAGTTGTACAGTGAAAAATCAATCGAAAAATCAACGCACTTTGCGGAATATATATCAAAAACTTGCTGATGAAGAAGATACATATTTTATGAATGCGGCGGATTATGCAAAAGCGTCCGACATTGACGGAATACATATGGTTTCGGAGGAACATAAGAAACTTGCAAAATGCGTTTGCGGATAAAATTAAAGAAATATTGTCATAAGGTGAAATAAATGCTAAGAATATCAGATATAAAATTAGGAACAGATGATACAGAATCAGATTTAAGAAAGAAAGTTTTTAAAACTTTTGGGCGTGAAGAATGTTAAATCTTTTGAAATATCAAAAAGTCAATAGACGCACGAAAAAAGCCTGATATACATTATGTATATTCGGTCGATGTTGAAACCGATAACGAAGAATATTATGCGAAGAAAATAAAAAACTCACAAATTGTAAAGAAGAAAACTTATGAATTTCCGAAGTGCGGTAAAATTGACAAGCCTGTCGTGATAGTAGGCACAGGACCTGCGGGACTTATGTGCGGACTTACTTTGGCACAAAACGGATATAAGGTAATACTTCTTGAACGCGGAAAGTGCGTAGAAGAAAGAATGAAAGACGTTGAGGCATTTTGGGAGGCAGGCTTTTTAAATCCCGAATCAAATGTACAGTTCGGCGAAGGCGGTGCGGGAACTTTTTCTGACGGAAAACTTACAACGGGTATAAAAGATTTTCGTATAAGAAAGGTGCTTGAAGAATTTCATAAGCACGGTGCACCGAAAGAAATATTATATTATTCAAAACCGCACGTCGGAACCGATAATCTTTCTAAAATGGTTGCGTCAATCAGAAGTGAAATTCGTAAACTCGGCGGTGAAGTCAGATTTTCCAATAAACTTGTCAATGTAAAAAAACCGACAACGGTGAAATATGCGGTGCGGTTGTTGAAAGTGACAGCGGTGAATATGTGATTGAAACAAATAATATTGTGCTTGCAATCGGTCACAGTGCAAAGAGTACTTTTCTTATGCTCCAAAATCGCAATATAGCAATGGAGCAAAAAGAGTTTTTTCAGTCGGTGCGAGAATAGAACATTCTCAAGAAATGATAAATAAAAAGCCAGTACGGTAAAGCGTATAAAAAACTTCCGGCGGCGGATTATAAAATGGCGGTACATCTTGAAAGCGGCAGAGGTGTGTATACATTCTGTATGTGTCCGGGAGGCAGAGTTGTTGCGTCTGCGTCGGAGGACGGCGGTGTTGTGACAAACGGTATGAGCTATTTTGCACGTGACGGAAAAAAACGCAAACAGCGCATTGCTTGTAAATGTAACACCGAGCGATTTTAAAACGACGATCCGCTTGCGGGAATGTATTTTCAGCGTGAAATTGAGCAGAGAGCATTTGAAGTCGGCGGCAAGAATTATAATGCACCGTGTCAAAGAGTCGGTGACTTTCTCGGAACGGAAAGTAACAGTGAATATACGGTCGAGCCGACATATAAAGCCTAATGTGACGTGGGTAAATCTTGATGAAGTGTTCCCCTAAATTCATAACCGATTCAATGCGTGAGGGAATAGTGCTTATGGATAACAAACTTCACGGATTTGCCGACAACGGTGCGGTTATAACAGGTCCTGAAACGAGGTCATCATCACTTGTAAGGGATAATTCGTGACAAGAAAACAATGCAGTCAAACATAAAGGTCTGTATCCTTGCGGTGAGGGTGCGGGATATGCAGGCGGTATTATGTCCGCCGCGGTTGACGGAATAAAAACAGCGGAAATGGTAGCAATTAATAACGGTAGGGGTAAAAATGAGCAGTAATAAAGTAAAAAGGAATAATGTGTATAATTTCATCGGCGTTTTGCTTTTTTTGCGTTGATGAATATGTTCGTAAGAATGGCAGGAGATTTGCCGTCAATACAAAAAAAAGCTTTTTCAGAAATTTTATAGCACTTATTATAGCGTTCATTGTGCTGATAAGAACAGACGAAAAATTTAAGTTCAATAAAAAAAGAATTTGCCTGAATTATTGCTTAGGTCAATATTCGGTACAATGGGGAATTTTGTGTAACTTCTATGCGATAGACCACCTTTGTCTTGTCGGACGCGTCAATGCTTAATAAGCTGTCACCGTTTTTTTGCGGTTATATGCTCGTATTTTGTGCTTAAAGAAAAAGGTAAAGCCGTTCCAGGCTTTAGCTGTAATCGTGGCATTTATTGGTGCGTTGTTTATAATAAAGCCACAGTCAATATCGGCAAAGCTTGCCAAGCTTTGTGGGAATGCTCGGAGGATTCGGAGCAGGTGTGGCGTACACAATGGTCAGAAAATTAAGTCAGAAAGGCGAAAAGAGGTCCGTTTATAGTATTCTTTTTTCTCGGCATTTTCGTGTATTGTGACGTTGCCGTATTTGATAGTTGACTATTCACCTATGACGATAGCACAGCTTGTAATACTTATATGTGCCGGAATAGCGGCGGCAGGCGGACAGTTTTCGATTACTGCCGCATATTCATACGCACCGGCAAGAGAAATATCGGTGTTCGATTATACGCAAATAATATTTGCGGCACTTATGGGATTTATAGCGTTCGGCGATATTCCGGATAAATTCAGTATTATCGGCTATGTAATAATATGCTCCGTGTCGGTAGCGATGTTTTTTGTATAACAGGAGAGAAGATGAAAAATAATTTTTAATATTAAAGGGGAGAAAAATGAAAAAAAGAAGTTTGTTTTAGGTGTGTTATGTGTGTCAATGATTTTGGCGGCGGGAATAGGTGTGTCAGCAGAAGTAAGTGAAAGGCATTCACAATGGGCAGAGGAAAGTTTGATAAGTGCAGATGAAGCGGAATTATTGCCGAATTTCTTTGCGGACAGAGATTTAACCGCTAATATATCGCGTATTGATTTTTGTCATTTGGCATATAAAATGCTTGAACAAAAATCACTGATTAGTGAGAATAATGTTAAGAGTTCGTTTGCTGATACAGATGATGCTGAAGTGGCTTTTCTTTGCAAATTCGGGAATAATAAACGGACGTTCTGAAACGGAATTTGCACCGAATGACGATATTACGCGTGAGGAAGCGGCAGTAATACTGACTAATACAGCGGAATTTATGGGTGTGAAAGAGGACATAGCTTTATTTGATACTGTATTTTCTGATTATGACACAGTTTCGGATTGGGCAAAGGAAATCTGTGCGTAAAATGGATTCTCTCGGAATAATGCGAGGAGTAGGCGATAACAATTTCTCGCCAAAATCAAATTATACAATGGAGCAGTCGGCAATAACGATGCTAAAGCTGTTTAACCTTGATGTGAGTGATTATGCAAGCAATGTGTATGAAATAAAAATTGACGGTGATTTATCACTTTTTAACGGTAAGAACAAGCAATGGATAAAAAATGACGGTAAAACAATATTTACATATGACGGTCCGGAGGAAGATATTGCTGATGATGAGAGGTCGTTTGTGTTCTTTGAAAAAAGCGGGAAATGGTATTTTTATATTCATAACAACAAAAAAGTGAAAATTACAGCAAAAATAATAAATGCACAGGTATATACACAATGCCGAAACAGGAAATAAAGACTATAAACTGATGGTTGATACACTAAATAACAAACAAGGAAGAACCGACCATATTGACTTTGCAGATGATTATTATATGGTAACAACATACGGTTACGCCGGAGCTGAACCCGTTTCTTATATAACTAATATGGAGACTTTATAGCTATGAAGGCGAAAAAGCTTGCTTCTTCTTATTACAGCTCATACTTGGGTGGTGATTACCTTGATAAGAATGAATATCCTTGTAATAACCAACAAATAAGAGTTGATTTGGATAAGGCGAAAATCGCCGTTGGGTGAGTATTTTGTACAGGGTGAGAATTTGATTAAGTCACCTCCGTATTACAGTCCAACATATAGTAAGGATTTCACATATTTTTATACCGATACGCTGAAAGGATATACACCGGTCAAATATAACGATGAATACATAATTTACAATCCCAACGGAGAAATAATTTATAAAAGTGATAAAAAAATTATTTTTGTAATGGCATATAAAAATAAAATTTGTTTCGGTGAAACCGATGAATATAGTATTGAGGTATATGATATACAGACAAGAGAACATATTGATTCATTGAATTGGGATGAAAATCAGCAATATAAACCGCTGATGACTATATTGAGGATTTATTGGCAGAAAATATAGACAGCGAGTGCGTATCTCCTAAGGGGAATTATACGGTCGATGGATTTAATATGCTGTTATATACATCTGTATATCCAAAGGAATTTATTGATTTTCTGGATACTGAGGGCTTTTAGCGGATATACACCAGTGTACAAATACGAAAAAAAGGAAGTTCGAAATACTATATATACAATCCCGACGGTGAGGTATTCTTAGAATCTGATAGAAAAGTGTATCTTATCAAACGTGATAATAAAGTTTGTTACACTAAAAGTAAATAAAGCGAATAAGGAAGTAGAAGCATATTCGCTGTCAGACAGAGAACTTATTTCAACATTTTCATATGATTTTTTATACATATTATATTCTTACAATCAATATGATATAATGGGATAAATCATAGGACAATATTTAAGATAAAAAAGGAGATAATAATGAAACGAAAATATTTATATTAGTCGCTTTATTTATGTTATTCGGTATTACTGCCACCGCAGAAAATGTCGGTGATGTTATAGGCGCGGTGTATCCGACAGATATAATAACGGATATATGTGGATATGAAATACCTGCGTACAATATAGGCGGCGAAACAGCAGTATTAGTATCATCAGCTTTGTCGAACTACGGTTTTGATGTAAAATTTGAAGACGGCATTGCCTATGCGGATTATGATTGGCAAAAAGAAAAAACACCTATTTTAGAACCGACAAAATCCGACATAAATGTTCTGTATACGGATATTAAGGTTAAAATAAACGGAATAGAAGTCCCGGCATTTAATATTGACGGTTCAATGGCTATACCGATTGAACGTACCTGTGAAATATATACGGAAGCAAAAATAAGGATAATGAAATTTCGGTTTCTTTCTGAATTATGTATGGTGTGAACCTGACAAAACACTGTCGCTGGATATCTCTGATGACAGAGTTTCATATCAGGACTTTATGATAGATCTCATCAAAGCAACTCATATGGATTTTGACAGTAATTTTTATAACCACTATGTAAAAAACTGATGATGAAGAAAACACAAATATTGCTTATCTTGAAAAATTCAGCGATATAAAAGATACAAAGTTAGAAAAGTACATAAATTTGCTTGTTAAGGCAGATCTTATAGACGAGTATAGTTATGAAAACGGAAGTAAATTACATCCATACAGAGGTGTCACTCGTACCGACGCAGCATTTTTCATTTCAAAATTTTGGGATGTTCGTATGACTATGCGGAGGCTTTTTGATTACTATATAAGTAAATACGGTCACTATAATCATATAGAGCAAATTTTTGAATCATACAAAGAAACAATACCGGATTATGTTAACTATGACATTCCCTCTTATGACGCATACAAGATTCAAGAATGGTCAAAACCGTATTTTTGCATATTTATTGGATATAAATATATTGGCTTTTTGATGACAATAATTATATAAAACCAAATGATTTTTTTTAACAAAAAGACAGTGAAAATGAACTAATAACTTCAATGTTAAAATATATGGAAGAAGGTATAACAGATAAAAAGAAATCAGTTTTTACAATAAACAGTAATCGAGTTGGTTTTAAAAAAATAGATTTTTATATGCTTCATACTCTAACTTCACCTGCACAAATAGTTAATGGTATTTTTATATGTTCCGATATATTCAATTTTTTAATAAAAACATATCGTGAACATTATGTGGACAATATCACTGCTGATGCTTTGAAGCTGAACGTATCCAAAGAAAATGGTATTGTAATTAGCATAGGAGGAGATTTTACTTGTATTTTTTAATAATCATTATTTGTTTATGGGCGATTGGGGTATCGTATACAATGTTTTTCCAGGTATTAATGCTTATGTTGAAAAGCGTTTTAGTCAACCGTCGGGAGGAACATATATTCCAAATTTAATTCGACTTGATTATCCTATTCGAAAGCTCTATGGTGAGCCCATGCTTCCGATATACGATTATAATACCGATTCTCAGATTGAAAATTCATTTGGAATTAACTTTGATACTGAAGCTAACATATATAATTTTAGGTATTTTTAAAGCGCTTTATAACGGTTCATGATAATATATAAAAAAGCGGTTCCTCTGAACCGCTTTTTATGTTACTTTTTATTCGGATAAAATTTATACATATGATTTAAAGGACCGCTGCCTTTGCCTAAGTCGAGCATATCGGAGAGAGCACCAGTGATATAATCCTTTGCCGATTTTACGGCGGTTTTTATATCCATACCTTTTTGCAAAGATTAGCGGCAATGGCTGATGACAGAGTACAGCCTGTGCCGTGGTATTGAGGGTTATCAATTCTGACAGCCTCAAACCAAGTTTCGTTTCCGTCATACAGTAAGTCGTCTGCTTGTATTTGCAAGGTGACCGCCTTTAAGCAGAACGGTTACGTTATACTTATTATAAATCACGTCTGCCGCACGCACCATATCGCTTTCACTTCTTATATCAAAAACCGCATAAAAATTTGTGCCTCGTGAAGATTAGGCGTGATAATATCGGCAATGGGGAACAATACGGAAGTGAGTGCGTCTATTGCGTCGTCGCGAAGCAGTTTACAACCGCTTGTTGAAACCATAACCGTATCAAGTACAATATTTTTTTTTGTATTGTAATACTTTAATCTGTCTGCAATGGTGCTTATAAATTCTGCTGAAGAAACCATACCGATTTTTACCGCGTCGGGGAAAATATCTTTAAAAAATACCGCGTCAATTTGTGACGCAACAACATCACAGGGAATATCGTATACACCGAAAACACCTGTTGTGTTTTGTGAAGTTACGGAATTTATAACACTCATTCCGAAAACACCGTTAGCGGCAAATGATTTTAAATCCGCTTGTATTCCCCGCACCGCCGCTTGAATCAGAGCCTGCAATAGTTAAAGCTGTTTTCATATTATTTCTCCAATCTTGTTATATAAATCTTTTGTCGCCGTTTCAATATCATCTTGTGCAAAAATACCCGAAACAACCGCCACACCGACTATGCCCGTACCCTTTAATTGAAGTACATTATCACCGTCAATTCCGCCGATTGCGACAACGGGTATATTAACAGAGCTTGTTATGCTTTTCAAAGTCTGCATATCCATTTTCTTTGCGTCACCTTTTGTTGTTGTACCGAATATTGCACCGCTGCCAAGATAGTCAGCACCGTCTTTTTCGGCTTTTTGTGCTTGCTCGACAGTTTTTGCGGTGACGCCGATTATTTTGTTTTTACCCAAGATTTTTCTTGCCTCGTGAGTGGGCATATCATTTTGTCCGATATGCACACCGTCTGCATTAACCGCTTTTTGCCACGTCCACGTTGTCGTTTATAATAAGCGGTACATTATATTTTTCGCACAATGATTTTATTTCTTTTGCAGAATTTATAAAATCGTCGGTTGACATATTTTTTTCGCGTAGCTGAATCAGTGTAACACCGCCGTTTTAAGGCGTTTTTCAACGTCATCATAAAGCGTTCTGCCGTCGAGCCATGATCTGTCGGTAACGGCATAAAGTCTTAGTGTTTTTTATCTATATTCAATTTCAATCCCTCCAAATCAGGATTTGTCATTTCATCAAAAAAAGTTGTTTTTATATGTTGCGATACCTATATTTTCTTTGTATGCGTTTCTTCCGCAACTTGCATATAAACCGAATGCAACAGATACCGCATAAAAAGATTATTCGGATTTGCGGCGGCAAATGCACCGATAACAGATGAAAGCATACAGCCGGAGCCTGTAATTTTTTTTCATCATTGCGTGTCCGCCTGAAATAACGGCGGTATTTTTGCCGTCCGTAACAATATCCGATATACCGCTTACACCTATAATCGCGTTGGTCTTAATCGAAAGCTTTTTTTGCAAGCTCAACAGTATCGTCCAAACTGTCAATATTAACGGCGTCCACACCCGACATATTTTTATGATGTTAAGACAAATGCTTTTAAGTTCCGACGCATTAAGTCTTATAATATCGGGTTTTACTTCCGTAATTATTTTATGAACGGCACTTGTTCTGAATTTGGAAATGCCGACTCCGACAGGATCAAGAACGATAGGTATTTCTCTTGACTTTGCTGTTTTACCGGATATAAGCATAGAATTTAATCGACTTTCGGAAATTGTTCCGCAGTTTAAAAACAAGTCCGTCGGAAATTTGCGTTACTTCACCGACTTCCTTAGGCTCATCAGCCATAATCGGTGACGCACCGATTGTCAATGTTATATTTGCACAATCCGTTGCGGCAACGTAGTTGGTTATGTTATGAACAAGCGGATGTTTTGAATAAACATTTTGTATAATGTCTTTTATCATTGTTCATCTCCGAAAAAAATTTATCAAGTGCGTGTGTTTGCTTTAATGCGGTAACAAGGAAAATTGCTATAACAGTACCGCCTGCCGAACTTATTATAAACGGAAGTACATATGCGAAAAAGTGCAGCCTCTTTACCCATAACGTAAACGGCGATAGGATAAGCGGCAAGTGCACCGATTATACCCGTTCCGAACAATTCACCGATATAAGCAAGCGGCAATTTCTTTGAAAATTTATAGCACAATCCGCCGATAAGTGCACCGCACATACTTCCCGGAAATGCAAGAAGTGTACCCATACCAGTTGCAAGACGAAGAAGTGATGTGATAAATGCCATAATCACTCCGTAAAACGGTCCTAAAAATACTGACGCAATTATGTTTATAAGATGTTGCACCGGAAAACATTTTGACGCGCCGACAGGAAAGTTTAACGGCGAGCATACAACGCCTACAGCTATAAGTACGCCTGCTATTGCTAATTTTCTTGTTGTAATTTTATTCATTTGTAAAAATCTCCTTTGATTGAATTCTTTTAATATTATAGCATACGCAATATTTTTAGTCAATAAACCGTGGACGAATGAAATATTATGAAAAAATATTATAAAAACTCTTGTGCAAATGCGAAAAATTTGTTATAATGTGTTATACATAGATTGACGAGAGAGAATAGAATAGTGGAAAAGAAAGGTAGATATGGAGAATTCGGCGGACAGTATGCCGCTGAAACTCTTATGAATGCACTTATTAATTTGGAGGAGGCATTTAACAAGTACAAAAGATGACGAGGATTTTAACCGTGAGCTTAATTATTATCACAAGCAATATACGGGCAGACCGTCAATTTTGTATTATGCCGAAAAAAATGACAAAGGATCTTGGCGGTGCAAAGATTTATTTGAAACGTGAAGATTTAAAACCATACAGGTGCACATAAAATTAATAACGTAATAGGTCAATGCTTGCTCGCGAAGAGGATGGGCAAGAAAAAAAGTCATTGCCGAAACAGGTGCGGGACAGCACGGTGTTGCAACTGCGACATTTGCGGCTGTTTTGGGACTTGAATGTGATGTATATATGGGTGAGGAAGATACAAAAAAAGACAGGCACTTTAATGTATTTCGTATGAATTTGCTTGGTGCTACGGTTCATCCTATTACATCGGGAACAGGAACACTAAAAGATGCTACAAATGAAGCTATGCGTGCTTGGACAGCAAATGCCGAAGATACATTTTATGTATTGGGTTCAGCGGTAGGTCCACACCCTTATCCGCTTATTGTAAAGCATTTTCAGAGTGTAATAAGCAAAGAAACAAGAAAACAACTTCTTGAAATGGAAGGTAAACTTCCTGACGCAGTTATGGCTTGTGTGGGCGGCGGCTCAAACGCAATCGGTATGTTCGCCGATTTTATTGACGAGCCTTCTGTAAAGCTTTACGGTGCAGAGGCAGCGGGCGACGGCGTTGATACAGAACGTCATGCGGCGTCCTATAACTAAGGGGACGGTCGGTGTACTTCATGGTATGAAGTCGCTGTTCTTACAAGACAACGGCGGTAATATTATGCCTGTATATTCAATTTCAGCAGGACTTGATTATCCTGGAATAGGTCCGGAACATGCCTACATGGCGAAAACGGGCAGAGCGGAATATTATCCGATAACAGATAAAGAGGCAGTGGATTCTTTTGTGTATTTGTCAAGAATGGAAGGAATTATTCCTGCAATCGAATCATCACACGCAATCGCTCTTGCAAGAAAAATTGCACCTACAATGAAAAAAAGATGAAATACTTGTCGTGTGTCTTTCAGGACGAGGGGATAAAGATGTATATTCAGTTGCTAAGTATCTCGGAAAAGATATTTCAGAAGAATAATACTAAAAACGAGGCTTACAATTTTGCGTAGCCTCGTTTTGTGCTTAATGGAAAATATCTATTATATTATCCATAACAGAACCGATATTCCTAAAAATACCCTCAGTCTTTTTTTGAAATTTTTGCGACGTTCTCTGTCGGATAGAGGATCAGTCATTACACCGACTGCCGCACCGACAGCAAAAACCTACCAGAGTACCTTTTATAAAACAGGACATTTTTGCATATGTTTTAACCTCCTTATTTAATTGGTATGGTATTATTATTTGACGAAACAAACATAATAAAACAGAAAATAAATGGATTTTTAATATAAATTTTATATTTTTTTAACAGACGGAACAGTTTTTCGCCGTGGGGCGAATTAATGAAAAAAGGATTGGTGATACTTTTATGGCTAATATAAAAGCGTTCAGAGGATACAGATATAATACGGATAAAATTGACAATCTCGGCTCAGTCATTTCGCCTCCTTATTATAATATGACAAAAGAAGATAAGGATGCACTTTATGACAAGAGCGAATACAATTCGGTGCGTCTGTTTTCAGGTAAAAAAAGCTTGAAAGTGATACAAGAAAGAAAAAATACATTTACAAGAGCGAAAAACTATCTTGATAAATGGATTGAGGACGGTATTCTTGTCAGAGATGAAGAACCTGTCATATATATGTACGAACAGACGATAGAAATGTACGATACTCATTATTCAAATACAAGCTTTGTTGCACTTTGTTGAACTTGAGGAAATAGGCAAGGGAGCGATTATGCCTTGCGAAAAACCACACGAAGTTTCTATGCTTGACAGATATGAGCTTTTGAAATCAACAAATGCCGATATGAGTATGATAAGTTGCCTTTATGTAGAGCCTGAAAAAAGAACTTTTCAATTTGATGAATGAGCTTAGAGAAGAAAAAGCCTGATCTTGAATTTTCATCTGACGATAATGTACAGCAAAAAATTTGGAAAAATTTCATATAAGCCGACAATCGACTTTATTATTGAACATTTTAAGGATTTGTCGTTGTACATCACTGACGGTCAGACAAGATACGAAACTTGTTTGCAGTACAGAGATTATACGAAAGAGCATAATCCGAATCATACGGGAAAAGAGCCGTATAATTATATGATGATGTCGCTTTCAAATGCACATTCAGACGGTCTTGTTGTACTTCCTGTACACAGAGAAGTGAAAAACGATAAAGAATTTCAGTGAATCACATTTTATTGCAGGTGCACAAGATCATTTCAGAGTTGAAAAAATTATTGTCGATTCAAATGACGAAACTCTTGTTCGTACAATGGTTAAGCAGATAAGTACTGTAAAAAGCCGAAACAAGAATTGCGGCATATTGCGGTGGTGATTATTTTTTACAGAATGGTGCTTTGGGATAAGGATTACATTAAAAATGACGTTTATCCAGATATGTCAAAGGAGTATTGCAATCTTGACATAGTGGCACTTAATAAGCTGATAATTGATGACGTGTTCCATATTGATGAAGAATAGTATGAGGATTATGTACATTCGACAAGACGTTATGAATCGTGTTATAAAAAAGATATTCAAGACGGAAAGTACGATATAATGTTCATAATGAACCCAGTAAGAGTCGAACAGATAAGAAACATAACTGCAATGGGTGAGAGATTGCCGGAGGTTACAATCAGCGTATTCCCGAAACCGTCGGTCGGTGTAATAATAAATTTAAAAAGAAGATTAAAAAATGCTTGACAAGCTATGAATAATATGGTATTATGTAATAGTGACCGCATAGAATGGGTTTTAAATCTGCTCGCAGTACCTATGATAGCGTGTCCTCATAAATTTAAGAGGAGGTGTTTTTTGGATGTACGCAGTAATCGTAACAGGCGGCAAACAGTACAAGGTTAGCGAAGGTGATACACTTTTCGTTGAAAAAAATCGAAGCTGAAGAAGGTTCAGCAGTAACATTTGATCAGGTACTTATGGTCGGTGAAGGTGAAGATGTAAAGGTTGGTGCTCCTACAGTAGCAGGTGCAACAGTTGAAGCTAATATCGTAAAGAACGGTAAAGCTAAGAAGATTTACGTTTTCAAGATGAAGAGAAAGAAGAACGAGCGTAAGAAGAAGGGTCACAGACAACCTTTCACAAAGGTAGAAATCACAAAGATTAATGCCTAATTACGCATGATAAGACATTAAGATAGCGAGGTGTTTTAAATGGCTCATAAGAAAGGTATGGGTAGTACAAAAAACGGTCGTGACAGTGAGTCTAAAAGACTAGGTGCAAAGAGAGCAGACGGTCAGTTCGTTCTTGCAGGCAACATTCTTGTTAGACAAAGAGGAACAAAGATTCATCCCGGTAACAATGTTGGTATCGGTAGCGATGATACATTGTTCGCACTAATCGACGGTAAGGTTAAGTTTGAAAGAAAAGGCAGAGATAAGACACAGTGCAGTGTTTATGCTGACTAATTTTTGAATAACCGGGTCGTTTCGAAATGGTTACACATTTCGAACGACTTTTTTTGTTGCACGAAATTAAAAAAATTTAAAAATGATTTTCTGGCATATAAAAATATAATGATTTAAGTTGTTAAAAATTAAACTTTTCAGAATGGCTTTTTTGTATAAAATAAAAAAATACCGTTGCCTTTTGGCAACGGTATTTTGTGTTTTTAATTATTTGTTTGTAACTGAAAATGAGCAATTTGCGGTATTTGAACCGTCTGTAAGTGTGATATTATCACCTGATACGGTGATGAAATATCCCGGCGTTGAAACGCTTTCAAATGAAATTTTACCGACTGTACCGTCGATAGCCTCAACTGTTTTTAAATGTCATTTTTCTTTGCTAAAGCAGTGCTTGTTGTATCTTGTTGTGTTAAAAACTACATTTGTGCCGTCAACACATAGATACAATCCCGGTTTATAAACAGCTTGGATTGAAACGTAATTTTCGTTTGTGCTGTCTGATTTCCCTTTTTCTATTTCCCATTGAGTTGTCTTTTTAAATCAGCACCGTCGGCAGTAACTGTAAGTTGCTTTTTAAGCGGATAACTTGCATCGTCTGACGGATTGCTGAATGCTGTGTAACCAAGATATTTGTTGTCAGCGGTTGTTATAAATGAGGCAGTACCTGTCAAACCTGTTGAAGTTTCATCAATATACGGAACAGTACCGTCCTCGTTAAATGTCATTTCACTAATGCAGACACTTCTTCTGAAACCGCTGCCCCAAACAAGAGAGCCGTTGTGATAGATAAAGTATGTTTTACCTTTGAAATCTATAACAGATGGGTGGTTTGTGTTTGAAGTAGACGTCGGCTCCATTATAATGCCGCCCCATGTCCAAGGTCCGTACATTGAATCTGATGTTGCGTAACCCATTTGCTCACGCCAACCGAAAGCACCGAACAAATAATATTTGCCAGTGTAATTTCCGTCTGCATCTTGCTGACGATAAATCCAAGGAGCCTCTGTAAATCCGAGACCGTCTTGAAGTCCTGTAAATTCTTGTTGAAGTACGTCTTTACCCATTGTGATAGAACCGTCATTGTCTAAATCTTTTACGGAAATCATATCATCATTAAGTTCGCATACATAGAATATTCCGTTACCCCAAGCAAGATAACGATGTTCAACGCCGTCAACTGTTTCTACCCAAACAGTTGGGTCAATATCGTTCCAGTTGCTTGATTGCGGTTCTGTTAATGTACCTTGAATAAGCGGTTTTCCTATGTCTGTAAACGGACCTGTAGGGGGAGTCAGATACTGCAACACCGATTGAATGCTTACCGCTTGAAGTTTTATCCCAAGTACAGAAGTACAAATAATACTTACCGTTGTGCTTGATAACTTGACTTGCCCAGGCTGATGTATCGTTTGATCTCCAAGAAATATCTTTAGCACTCATAACCGAGCCTTTATATTCCCAGTTTTCCATATCCTTTGAAGTGTAACATACCCATTCAGGCATTACATAGCTGTCACCTGTTGATGTGTCGTGTCCTGCATACAGATAAAACTGTATCGTCCTCAACATATGCGGCAGGGTCGCCTGCGTATAGAGTTTTGCCGTCTGCGTCAAATCCAAGTATCGGATTGCCGTTTGTGCTTTTTGTAATTGTAGTCGGAGTTGTTTCAATTCTGTTTACTGTTTTTTGTTGACTGTGAAACCGCATTGCTCTTTTTTTGCAAAGCTTGCAACGCTGTTTTGGTCAGTACCTGTCATTATAATTGCAGATTCTCTCTTATCTTTATCGTAACCTGTCATAACAAACAACTTCATTGTATCGCCTGACTGATAGAATTCGTAATTGTCATTGTTGCCGTCTGCGTCAAAGTTTAGTGTTACAGTATGGTCATTGTCGTAATCCCAAGTGCCGATACCGTTACCGATTGTACCGTCCGGTTGGAGAATAATTTGGCTTGAATGTACAGGCAAGTCGCTATTTTCACGTGCTCCGTAATAATTGGTTTCTTTATTATCCGGTTTACTTACATCGGTAACACCGTCAGCCATAATTGTATGACCTACACTTGATAAATCCCAAGTACCGTAAATCATTTCCTTTGGAATTTTTTGCTCTTTTTCACCTGCGTATACAAGAGGTGAGATTACCGGCCAACCGTCCTCAGTCCAAAAGAATTTTCTTGACTTGGAAGATAAGCAAATGCATTGGCTACCTTACGGCAGTGCTGAACAAGATACCATTGACCGTCATCGTCTTGAAATACACTGTTGTGACCGCTGCCGACATATTCGATACCGTCACCAAGCCGGAATGAACCTGACATCTTGTAACCCCAAAGTTCATCAAGCGAACCGCCTTCTTTAACCTGATCTGAATATGTTGCACCGACAGGTCTGTTTTTCTGGTCAAGAAGTTGTTTATGAGGATCTTTATTCGAAAGAATAGTACTGAAAGTCTTATCTGTTCTTGCAACTCTTAAGTTGTAGTTAGTGCCTAAATATCCGTATGAAGTGAACATATATCTGTAACCTGTATCTTTATTATATACAGTATACGGACCTTCCGGACCTACGACACCACTTGGAGTTGAGAATAATCTCGTACCGAATTTTTTGACTGCTTGAAAGGATTGTTTCGTCAGAAGTATAGTCGATGCCTTTTACAAGACCGGTATCAGTATCAAGTTCAGCTATGTGAATACCTTTCCAGAACGAACCCCAAATAAAGTAGGTCTTGCCGTCTGTATCTGTAAAGATGTTTGCATCAATACAGTTAGTATTGTAATTGTTGTTTTCCTTACTTGCGATTACGACACCTGCGTCAATATATTCATCGTCCCATAGTCCCGGTGACTTAGCTTTTATAAGGCTGATGACTGAGTTTCTGCCACCAAAACCGCATGATGTTGAAAGATAGAACCAATACGGATATTCGTCACCCTCTTTATAGTATAAATCGGGTGCCCAATAAGTAGTGTTGGCTGTTGGATATATAATTTTTCCATTTTTATCTGTTTGCTGGTAGTTATCACCAATAAACTTTTTTAGCCTTTTCCGGAACTGTTATTTCACTTCTATAATCGTGCTTTTCCCAATTAATCAAGTCATCCGATTCAAATACAAGATTGTGAGTTGAATAAGCATAATAACGGTGCGAAACAGGGTCTTTGAATATTGTTGGGTCGTGAAGCTTCTTCTGTTGTGTCTGCGCTGTCGGCAGGTGTTGCGTCAGGGAACTCAACACTTGCGGTAGGCAAGTAACCTGCTTCGTAAGTTGCAGTCTTGTCATCAGCTGTGCTTGATACAAGAACTTTATAATATGAAACATTACTGTCACCTGTTATGTAATCTGTAAAATCGTAACTGTCCATAATACCGAGTGTTACAGAATCAAGCGTCTGTACAGCATCGGACTGCTTTCCGTCTTTGTCAAAAGGAACAATTTGTAATGAAACAGACTGCTCCGACGGAGTGTAGTTTGTAACGCTTGTCTTCACTTTAACTTTGTCGCCTGTACGGATTTGAAATGCTTTGTTATCGCTTAACGGTTGTAAGCCGTCTATTGAATTCCATACGAACACTTTAACAGTGTCATTTTCGTTTTTCTTTATATTTTCAAAAGTAACTGTTTTGTCTGATGTTACATCTGATTTACTCTTTTTGCTGCATTTGTAAGAACACCGTTTGAGTATGAAGCCGCAATTATTTCGTATTTGTCCTCTGAAGGTGACGGAACTGAAACAGTAACGTTATTGCCACTCTCTGTAACACTGTAATTTGTGTAGAATTGAGTGTTAATATCAAGACAATTCTTTTCTTTTACAGTTTCCTTTGCTCTCTTTTGTATAGCTTTTTTGCGGCGAGCTGATTAATTTCGGTTTCGTTCAATGCTCTGCCGTATACTTTGAAATCATCAATCATACCCGAAAAACCTTCAAATTTGCCAGTTTTGTCATCATACCAATTACCGTGACCAATCCAAGTAGAAGCGTCGGCGGTAAACTGTGACTTAATGTCAACTGCCGCAGTGTCTGAGGCTAATAGTTTACCGTTTACATATACCTTTGTACCGTCAGCGGTAAATACTGCTGTGACGTATTGCCAGTCACCGCTTGCGTTTGCATTAACGCTGCTCAGACGTGTTCCACTGTTGTTGTAACGCTCAACGGTATAGCCTGAAGATGAGGGGCAAGCATACCTAAATACTTTTCATAATTAAAGTTTTGCTTATCACTTACAGGTGTTGTCATAAACGCCCATCTGCTTGACGGTTTAATCCAAAAAGAAAATGTTGCGGCATCTTTGCCGTTTAAAAGACCTTTTGGAAGTTCAAGATAATTGCCTGCTGCGTCTGTTGAAATGCTTAATGCTTTGCTTGAACCGTCATAGTTGTTAACATAGCTTACACTGCCGTGTTCCATAACGGTACCGCCGACCGTTGCATTGAATGAGCCGGAGGAAGTGCCTGTTTCATCAAACGTGATGTCCATAAGCAGACCGTCCGTAGGCAGTGCGTCATCAGCCAATGCGGTGTGAGGTATGGCAAGTGCCGAACACAACATAGATGCTGAAATAACACCGCTTAAGACTTTTTTCAGTGTTTTGTTCATTGTATCTCTCTCCTTACGTATGTTTTTTAACTATATTATTATACCAAAAAAAAAATTGGCGGTGTAAATAATATAAGAAGATAAGCACAATAAATTGGTGATAAAAACACTGATTTTTTGAATAATATTGAATTGAGGTGGGACGTGTGAAATTAAACGACATTGTAGCCGACGAAAAACACGGTAACGGACTTTTTGGGATTGCTTATTTTTTTTGCTTGTTGTCGGTGTGACGGTAGGGAGTGTGTATTTGGCGAAAACACAGCGGCGATATGGGAGAGGGATAAAAAATTATATAGGCAGTTTTTGTACGGCTGTAAGCGAAAATAAGAACAGTATGACTGTTTTTAAAAAATTCGTTACAAGCTAATCTTATCAGTGTCGGAATTGTATTTTTAATGGGATTTTTGCGATTCGGTTTTATTGTAACGGGAGCGATTATTGTAAGGAAAGGGTTTATAATAGGTTTTACAACCGCGTCATTTATTAAATTCTATGGAGCAAAAGGTATGCTTGTTATGCTTTCAACAATGCCGACAATACTTATAACAATACCGACATTACTGCTTTTTTTTCGGCTGTAAGCATTAAATATTCACTTAATTCCGAAAGAAAATCAAAAAAAATAATTTTTTCGTATATATTTTTTATGATAATAATAATTTCTATATTTTGTGTTGCGTCATTGTCGGAGGGATACTTGACCACAACATTTATGAGCTGGGTTTCGCCGAAATTAAGCTAAAACGCTGAAAATGGCATAAAAACAAGAAAAAAATAGGGGTTTACAAATTAAAAAAAATGTGGTATAATTATAATCACATTGAAATATAAATGAAATATTTTTGAAATATACGTAAAAGAAACAGTAAACTCGGAGGAATGAACAAAATGAATACCTACGTTAAGGAATACACAAGTTTTATGACAGATATACGCCATAAATCGCTAAACACAGTTGAATCATATAAGCGTGATGTTACACAATATATTTCTTATCTTGACGGAACAGGCGTAACGGATATATCGTCTACAACAAAGACCACGGTATTGTCATATTTGCTTTATCTTCAAAAGGAGGGCAGAGCAAGCTCGACTGTTTCAAGGACACTTGCGTCACTTCGTTCGTATTATTTGTTTATGATGCAAAAAACGGTGTTGTAAAGTCAAATCCGACTTCTAATCTTGAGGCACCTCATGTGGAAAAGAAAAATTCCGAAAATTTTATCAGGCGAAGAAGTTGAACTTCTTTTTGGAACAGCCTAAAAACTGTGATAATAAGGGTATACGCGACAAGGCTATGCTTGAACTTTTGTACGCAACAGGTATAAGAGTGAGTGAACTTATCAATCTTGACGTAAGTGATGTTAATGTTCCTATGAGTTTTGTTCGTTGTAAGGGCGGAAAGAAAGAACGTATTATTCCTATGGGACATCAGGCAAAAGACGCACTTGAAAATTACATAAACAATGTCAGAAAATATATGGTTAAAGATGAAAACGAAACAGCGTTGTTCGTAAATTGCAGCGGTGCGCGTCTTTCAAGACAGGGTTTCTGGAAACTTATAAAATACTATCAGCATATCGCAGGTATTGAAACTGATATAACACCGCATACTTTACGTCATTCGTTTGCGGCACATCTTCTCGAAAAACGGTGCTGATTTACATTCAATTCAAGAAATGATGGGACATGCCGATATTTCATCGACACAAGTTTATTCAAGAATGATGAACAGTAAAATTAAAGACGTATATGCAAAAAAGCACACCCGCGTGCATAAGAAAAAAATATGCCTTTACACTTGTTAGGGTATTTTTTTTTGAATAATTAATAATTCATTATATAAAATAACTATTGACACAAACGGCGGTGTAATGATATATTATAAGTTGGAAAAAATATATAATTGTTAATAATCGAAACGGAGAATAAATATGTTTATAGATAAGGCTAAAATTTTTATAAAGGCCGGTAAGGGCGGTAACGGTGCAATATCTTTTCATCGTGAAAAGTATGTTGCGGCAGGCGGTCCCTGACGGCGGTGACGGCGGCAAAAGGCGGTAATGTTATATTCAAAGGTTGAGCTTGGTATGACTACTCTTATGGATTTCAGATATAAGAGAAAGTATGTCGCTCAAAACGGTATGGACGGTTCGGGTAAACGTCAAAAAGGTAAAAAGGGGCGAAGATATAATAATCAAAGTACCGCAAAAGGTACAATCGTTCGTGACGCGGAAAGTAATCGCTTGATTGCCGATTTATCCGATCCCGATAAAGAGGTTGTTCTTGCAAGAGGCGGTAACGGCGGTTGGGGTAATGCTCATTTTGCTACGGCGATAAGACAAACTCGAACTTTGCGAAAAAATGGACAAACAGGCGATGAACGTGAAATTGTACTTGAATTGAAGCTTTTTGGCTGACGTCGGACTTGTAGGTTTTTTCCCTAATGTCGGTAAGTCTACATTGCTTTCAATGACGACAAAAAAGCAGATCCGAAAATTGCAAATTATCACTTTACAACGCTTGAGCCGAATTTGGGTGTAGTCGATCTTGGCGACCACAGAAGTTTTGTACCTGCTTGCCGATATTCCGGGAATTATAGAAGGTGCAAGTGAGGGTGTAGGTCTTGGACACGCATTTTTAAGACATATTGAGCGTACAAGAATATTAATTCACGTTGTTGATGTTTCTGGAATTGAGGGAAGAAATCCGATAGAAGATTTTGATATTATCAATTCGGAACTTTCAAAAATACGATTTGGAATTGGAATCAAGACCGCAGATTGTTGCGGCAAATAAAACAGACATAATTCAAGATATGGACGAATACAACGCATTTCTTGAAGAAATGAAAAACAGAGGTATAGAAGTATTTGAAATTTCTGCCGCTACAAATAAAAGGTGTTGCGGAACTTATGAATAAAACTTACGAGGAACTTTCAAAATTACCTCCGATAGCTATATTCGAGCCTGAAATGGATATTAACGAAGAAGAATACATTACGGATGACGAAAAAGGCTATGAAATTAAACGCGAAAACGAAAAATACGTTATATCGGGTTCATGGATTGAGGCTGTCGGCGGCAGTGTAAACTTCTCCGACCAAGAGTCATTACAGTATTTTCCAACGTGCATTGCTTAAACGCGGTGTTATTGAGGACTTAATCAATATGGGAATAAAAGAGGGAGAAATTGTTCAAATCGGTGATTTGGAATTTGAATTTGTATTCTAAAAAAATATATCAGAGTTTGAGGGACACTAAAATTTAGTGTCCCTTTTATATTCACTATTTTGTTTTTAAATAAAGACCGAATGCACAAAATATACAGGCTATAACAACAATGATTGCGGTAACGGTTTCGATAGTCGATGAAATTGCAAACGAACGGCTCATAGACGGCTCAAATACTGCTGTTGTTATAGGGTTAAATCTAAAGTATATGTACATATATAGTCCCGCTATAATTCCGTGCATGATGTATTTGGTGTCGAAACGGCTCGGGGAATTGACTCGTGCTTGCCGTTGCGCACATCTCTGGTGTTGGCGAACCAGCGGCACGGCCTTCGCTCCAGATGGCTTCACACATAGAACGTATGACGCCCTCCCCTATCTCGGCGGGAGAAATAAGCAACTCGCCAACGAAAATGCCCCCCAAACCGCAACAGCGCAGCCCAACCAAAAATTTGGCAAAAATGCAAGTCCTCGTCCTCGACAGCCATCCACGTTGGACAGCAGGGAAATATTCTCCGCGGAACGCCCCCAAAGTAGTAAAACAGGAGATTCAACTCGACCATCCTCGGCCTGCCACACATCACAGTCTTGGAAATAGCTTTTCCTCCTTGCCTCAGCCTGAAATGCGACGCTGATGACATGAGTTCTCGTCGACATTGGAAGCCCTGACTGAGCCTCAACGACGGGTCGTTCTTAAAGAATGCGTACAGCCCGGAACCAGAGCCAAATCGTCAGCGCTGGTGGTGGCCTGGCGGCGAACCCGCTGATCATCTCCCACAAGAGCGTATTCTTTTCGCCACGTCGGCTTGAGAACGTCCGCGAACTTCTCAGCAATACGTACCGA
>VOFK01002036.1_pt1 | contig 26606 bp, 45 predicted proteins | sample 5384121 | NCBI WGS metagenome assembly VOFK01 (sample SAMN12384730, study PRJNA508395) | human gut metagenome | isolation source: healthy gut J | host: Homo sapiens | reverse complement strand
TAGAAACTTCAACATCGTCATAACCTGCTTTTTGTCAAAAAGGTCACGCACATATTTAGCGAAGTTATTTTTCAGTTTATCACGGTAATCTTCGGTACTGCTGATTGTTCCGCCAAGTCCGGCATCCTGTTGTCCGTTAAACAAAAGATTTCCTTTGTGTCGGTAAGAACAATATGATCCGGTTTGGTGCTTCCTACTGCATTGGCAAGATAATAAGCAATCGCATCTGCAGTATCGCTGTCCATGGTGGTTTTGTTGCCCGCCATTTTAAAATGATACGCTCACCGAAGTATCCTGCTTGTCCGCATAAATCGTGCCATCATCTTTCGGGCGGTTGATATAAACAGTCGCATCTTCCACGCCATCAAAATTCAAAAGTCCTTTGCGAATCGATGACTGCAAAGCCAGTGTTGCTTTTAGTCTGCTTTTCATCCGAAGATGTCGTCATGTCTGACTGAAGTGCTTTTTTCCCATGTCATTTCATCATCCGTAATCTGATTTTCCCCCATCAGCAAAACGGCATCTGAATACTGTGACTGCTCCACCTTAAATGTTGTTATTTCCGTTGTTATCCGATTCTTTTACATAATCAAGTCAAGCCCCTACAGTGCCGTATCAAACGTCGTAACAGTTTCACCACTTAACGTAGCAACGTCGGTATACACCGGGCGGGTCATAAAATAAGCAAGCAAAACAATCGCAACCAAAATTGCGCATGCTACACAAATTATAATTGTTTTCTGTTTTGACGTATACTTATTCCAAAACTCAAAATTTTGTCGCTTGAGTGCAATCAATTGTTCCATCATTGTTTTCTATCGCTCCTCAACGCCTTTGTCAGTTAAATCTGCATATTCATAATCGAACGATAAAAAGCTACTACTGCTGTGTTTTTTTTGCTACCGTATATTGCAGTGATACATTTGCTTTCTGCTGAGCAACCATCAAATCATGAAGACTTTGTCGCTCTGTCCCATTGCATACTTTACTTCTTCTACTTCTGCTGCATTGAATAATCTTCCGTCTGTTGCACTAAATTCATCGCTGAATTTAACAAACTGTCAAAGCTTGCTGTGCCGCTTCCTTTTGATTTTTCCGTCTGTAAACTATTATCTGCGTATTTACTGATATTTTTCAATGCCACTAATTGCAGACAAACTAGCAATATCCATTTAGGTTTCCTCCATTCACAATTAACTCTGTCCAATATCAAAGTGCCTTAAGAGCCATCCCTTTTTGTCGAATTCATTACCGTAACATTTGCTTCAAAAGCCCTTGTCGCATCAATCATATTTGTCATCTCGGTCACGGTATTTACATTCGATACGTCACGTATCCATCTTCATCCGCATCCGGATGGGATGGGTCATATACTTTTTGCTTCCTTCGGAATTATCTTCCTATTTTACTTGCCTTAACACCTTTTCCAATATTATGACGGTTTGCCATGCTAAGACTTTCACTAAAACTCGGATAACTTTTCTCCTCAAAAAGAACTGTCTTCCTCTTATATGGTTTTGCCATCTTTTCCACGAGTCGTGTTTACATTGGCAATATTTTCCTGAAATTGTATCCATTCAAGTTGCTGCTGCTGTCATACCGGTAGCGCTCACATCCAAAGCCCCAAATACTGACATAGTCATTCCTCCTTAATTGATTTATAAAGTCTTTAACGCTGATTTCATCCGAAAATTCCTTGACTAATAGAATTCATCAACGTATAATACTTAATCTGGTTTTTGCCAGTTCCACGTTTTCTGTCGATACATCTACGTTGTTTCCGTCACCCGATAACTAAGCCCCGGCTGTTCATTATACACCGTTGCATTTAAATCATTCAAATCAAGATTTGCCACCGTCTCATCTAATGAATCTGTTCCTGCCACCGCATTCGACAAATATGTCTCAAACTGTCTTGCATTCTTTTGTAACCCGGCGTGTCTGCATTTGCGATATTATTTGCCAGCACATCATTTCTTGTCCAGCTCGCATCCGCTGCCTTATCTAACACATTGATGTAATTGTATGCATTGGATAAAACCATCGTAGCACTTCCCTTTTTCTTATTTCTTTATTTCTAGAAAAACGCAAACGGCATTATGACTTCCATCACAATTCCCTTTGCGTTTACGAATTCCATTTCTCACGATAATAACTGTTAAACTCGGTATAGACAATATCATTCAGAACCTTAATGTGCCGTTCCTTTCACTCCGGATGACTTTGTCTTGATTAAGCCAGCGCTCTCTAATTTTCGCAAAGCATTGACAATAACAGTCCTTGTAATGCCAATTTTTCCGGCAAAACTTGCTTTCGTCACAAAAAGGGTACCATCCTCTCCCCCATTGCATGAATACGTAACTGACCGCTTTCTGCTCAAGTGGCGTAAGCGTCGTCAAGGCAGAAGAGAAATTGCTCTTCTTATGCTGCTCAATATCTGATTCCTCTTGAATGGACCTCATAATTTCAAGCCCTACCACAGTCGTGCTATATTCACTTAAAATAATGTCCTCAATCGAAAATGCTTTCTGACACCGGCACAGAAACAACGTTCCCAGCCTCTCGCCACCAATACTAATCGGTGTAATCAGTGCCTCAACTCCCTGTCTTTCTTCTTTGGAAAAACCAAGAGTCTCCAGATTCACATTTTCTTTTGTTGACAGCACATTAAAAACGTTCATTTAACATCGTCTCGATATAACTGCCCTGTTTACTCTGAAAACTCGGAATCATCCCGTCATCATTCACATAAGTTCCCAACAACTTTCCCTTACTGCTGATTATGTACGCATTTGCTAAAAAGCATCTGTCCCAGCACAAAACAAATATCCGCAAATGCCACCTTAGATGAATGTTTGTCGTTGAGGGAGACGGTTTATTTTTCGAGTCTTATCCAATAATTGAATACTCATATTGCTTGTCCCCCATGGAACAATATTATCACAATTTCACCTTATTGACAAAGCATTATGTCGTCTGTTTTTTATTTTCTCTTTCTTTTCAATATAACCGCATGTGTTATCGGCACAGACTAACACTGCCTTTTTCCAACATCATGCCGCCACACTTTGGACAGCGTTCATTCGACGGCTTCTGCCAAGTCATCACATCACACTCCGGATTGTTCTCGCAGCCATAATAACGACGAAGGCGGCCTTTCTGGGTCTTTTAATGACAATCTGCCGCCGCATTTCGGGCACTTCACACCGATTTTTTCATAATATGGTTTGGTATTTCTGCACTCCGAAAATCTGGGGCACGCCAAAAACTTTCCGTGCGGTCCGTACTTAATTACCATATTGCGTCCACATAATTCACACACGACATCGGTTACTTCATCTTCTATTTTTAATCTTTTCGAGTGCTTTTTCTGCATGTGAAACAGCCTTTTTCCAAATCCGATAGAAGTTTCTCACAATGGTCTTCCATTCCACATTACCCCTCGGCAACACCATCTAGCAAAGCTTCCATCGTTGCTGTAAAGTTTACATCCACAATACTAGGAAATGCACTCACCATAATCTGATTTACAATATCTCCCAAAATCTGACAAAATACAAATTCTTCTGTTCCTTTGCCACATAGCGGCGTGAAATCAATGTTGAAATTGTGCTGGCGCATAGGTACTTACCGTCCAATTCCTAACTCTTCAAAGTTTTTTACTAAAGAAGCCTCGGTAAAATGCGCCGGCAAATGCGTAAAAATGCTGTTCCGGCAGTAATTCACTTAAAGACAGCATAGAATCCTTTGTTACTTTAGCAAGCACAGCATTTGGCTCTTCTTTATCATCATCTGCTGGTACGACAAAAAGCCCGGAAACACAAGTTTGGAACCGGAACTTGCAAATTGATGTTTTCCTGCCATAATACGAACTGAAATCGTATCGTATTTTGCTGAGTGCATACGGCTTGCCACAAATGCGTTTCCAAATCAGCTGATACAGACGGAACTGGTCTCTCGTTAAAGATTCCTTTACCTGAACCGGTGTCAAATCCACATATGTCGGACGGATTGCTTCGTGCGCATCCTGAATCTTGCCCTTTGGTTTTTTGACACTGCTGCCTTTTTCAATAATATTTTCTTCTCCATATGTTTCACGAATATAATCTTTACAAGCTAAAATCCGCTTCTTCCGAGATACGGACCAATCCGTACGCAGATACGTAATCAGACCAATCGTTCCATGTCCCTTTTTACCTGCACACCTTCATATAACTGCTGGGCAATCTGCATTGTCTTTCTCGTTGGAAAATTCAAGTGTTTTGCACACTCCTGCTGCAACGTAGACGTTGTAAAAAAGGAAGAGGTGGCTTCTTGGTACGCTCACCCTTCTTAATACTGCTTACTTTAAAATCTTCTTTTTTCAATTTCTTTGCGGATTTTTTCTGCCTCTTCACCGGAAGCAATTTCACATTTGCCCGGATTACCATAATATTTAGCCACCAATGGCTTTTTTACACCGGCACTGACAATTTTGCTTCCATCGACCAGTATTCTTTCGGAATAAAGGCATCAATTTCACTTTCCTGTCAGCAATCAGACGCAGTGTTACCGACTGCACACGGCCGGCACTCAAACCTCTTTTTACTTTCTGCCACAATAACGGGCTGATCGAATAACCAACCAAACGGTCCAAAACACGTCTTGCCTGCTGGGCATCCACTAAATCCATATCAATTTCCCGCGACTGCTTTAACGACTGGCGAACCGCATTTTTTGTAATTTCATTAAAGGTAATCCGGCTTGTTTTTTTCGGGTCTAACTTCAAAGCATGACATAAATGCCAGGAAATAGCCTCTCCCTCACGGTCCGGGTCAGTTGCGAGATAAATCTTATCTGCCTTTTTTACTTCTTTGCGCAGAGAAGCCAATAGCTCACCTTTTCCTCTGATTGTAATATATTTCGGCTCAAAATCATTTTCGAAATCAACACCCATCTGGCTCTTTGGCATATCTCTGACATGACCGTTGGATGCTACGACTTCGTAATTTTTCCCTAAAAACTTTTTAATCGTCTTCGACTTTGCCGGAGACTCTACAATAATAAGATTCTTTGCCATATTACCCTCCATTGCTAATGATAAATGCTTTCTCTATTTAATGAATCATATTCTTCCAAAAAAATTTTCACAAACTCTAGCATACACCATTTTAATCGGGCTTTCAAGCAATATTTATATTTTTTTCATAAAAAAAAATTTCTGCCGACCTCGATGACATATCCTTTTTTTCTGAAGTACAATCATGCACTTTAATAACTGTGTCATTGGCAGAGATAACCCTGCTGAAATCTCATCCATATGCATCGTTTTTCCACCGAGAAAAAGCAAGGATTTTCTGCTCTGTCTCATTCACATTCTGCGAGCCGTCAGACGTCTTAACTCCATAATAATCCAGTATATCATCATCGGTGTCAGAACCGGCACTGCTCCCATACGAATCAGCCGGTTACAACCGACACTTAATTCATCTCCAATCCGTCCGGGGATAACAAATACATCTTTTCCCTGCTCAAGTGCCGCATCTGCTGTAATCAAAGATCCGCTCTTTTCTCTGGCTTCCACAACTAGGGATTCCATCCGACAGACCACTGATAATACGATTTCTCATAGGGAAAAAAAACAGGCTTGGCACGAGCATACACCGGAAATTCTGAAATCACTCCTCCATGCCTTACAATACTTTTCATACAAATTCTGATGACACGAAGGATAACACCGCATCACACCGGAACCTAAAACAGCATAAGTTTCACCCCCGGCTTCCAATGCCCCCTGGTGCCCCCATCCATCAATTCCAAGAGCCATCCCGCTAATCACAAAAAACGCCTGCCGCAGCCAGACGATAACTAAACATCCGTGCCATATCCCGTCCGTACGGCGTACAATTTCTCGCCCCGACAACCGCTACAGAAAGTTTTGATGCATCCGGCAGTTTCCCTTTACAAAAAGCCTCTTTGGCGGGGAATCATGTAAGCTTTAGCCGCTCCGGATAAGATTCATGAAAATAGGAATAAAATGATATATGATTCTTCACCAACAGCTCCCACTCATGCTGCCAGCCTTCCTGCTTATATGCTTTGTGCAAAGTAATTCTTTTTCACGTGGTTTCATCCACTCTGCTTTTTTAATATCCGTTTCAGAAAGAGAACGCGCCTTATCTATGCTTTTATACCGCTCAAAAAGAACCTCTGTATAAAAAGGCAAACCAAGTCCGGAAAGGGGAGTCAGCCAAAACAGATATTTTTCTTCTTCCTTTGTCATATCGTCTCCACCCCCAGTATTTGCGGTCCACACTGCGAAAACGAACGGCCTCGGTTATATGGCTTTCTAAAAAATCGTATCACTTTCCTCTAAATCCGCAATTGTCCTCGACACGTACAATCCGGCAAAGCCGCCTCACGCTCATCTGTTCCTCGTGAAATAAAAAAATTCTAACAATTCTTTCTCCGCTGTACCCATGATACAGTATTTTTTTCATTGCCTGTGGTGTCAACTCACTATTATAGGAAAAGTTTTTCTTTTCGATAGCGTTTCTTTTGTATCCTGTGAGTCCTCTTCACCCTCTCTCTATCTGCTTACTTGTTCTCCTTTTTTCCTCATACAGGAAAATTCCGGCAGTCCTGTTTCTACACATAAATCCATCCGGTCTAACAACGGCTCACTGATTTTTGCTAAATAGCGCTTGATATCTGCTGTCGTGCATCGACATTTATCCCGGTTTGGATAATAACCGCACCGGCATGGGTTCATCGCCGCCACAAACGAGCAGTCCGATGGATACTCATGACTGCTCCCAACACGTGCAATTGTTACTTTCTGTTCTTCTAACGGCTGTCTGAGCACCTCTAGCGCACTCCTTGAAAATTCCGGAAGTTCATCTAAAAAACAAAATTCCTTTTGAAGCCAATGTAATCTCTCCCGGCATTGGAATTCTGCCGCCTCCGGTAAAGTGCCGCTGCCGACGTTGTATGGTGGGGAGCACGAAACGGACGCTTTTTTCAGCACAGACGCATGTTCTCCTAAAAGTCCGCACACACTGTACAATCTCGTCACTTCTACACTTTCTTCTAACGTCATCGGTGGCAGAATCGTTGGAAGTCTTTTCAAGCATCGTCTTCCCCCACTTCCCGGTGGACCAATCATCAAAAGATTATGCTTTCCACTCACTGCAATTTCCGCCGCACGCTTCATCATTTCCTGTCCTTTAATATCGGAAAAATCAAGTCCTTCTTCCTGTGACTCATCCCACTTTTCAAAAAGGAATATATACTTTCTTTTAGTGAATTTTCTCCCCCGTAAAAACGCAGCGTTTCTGAAAGGCTTTCCACCCCATAAAGAGAAATTCCTTCTAATACGGCAGCTTCTTTTTACATTTCCTTTTTGGCACAAGAAACTGTCGAAGTCCCTGCTTCTTTCCTTCTAAAACCATAGCTAATACACCATTTACACTCTGTACGGAACCATCTAAACCAAGTTCCCCGATAAACATCGTATCTTTGATACATTCTTTGGATAAATGACCGAATGCGGTCAACAGACAAATTGCAATGGGAAGGTCAAATGTTGTGCCTTCCTTTCTTACATTCGCAGGCGACAGATTCACCGTAATGCGTTTTGCGGGAAAACGAATCCCCATCTGGCGCACAGCAATCCGCACGCGCTCTCTCGCCTCCTTCACGGCAGAGGCTAAAAATCCCACCATATCAAAAACGGGCAGACCATCACTGACATCTGCCTCAATGCGGATTACTCTGGCTTTTGTACCATAGACATCCGCGCCAAACGATTGACTAAACATAAATTCCTCCTAACCTGAGGAACGAACCAAGCACATTGTAACACACAGGTCAGAAGGACGCAAGTCTTTTTAATTCTTTGCTGCTTTTCCAACAATTTTTTAATTTCATCCATAAAGGTATTTACATCCTTAAACTCACGATATACCGAGGCAAAACGAACATAGGCAACCGGGTCTAACTGCTGAAGCTTGTCCATCAGAATTTCTCCGATTTTTTTGCTCTCAACTTCCTTTTTTCTCCGAGATTAAAAACCGCACTTTCCACAGAATCTACCAATTCATTAATCTGGTCAACCGAAATTGGACGCTTAATACATGATCGGAATACACCGCGTTCAATTTTTTTGAACGGTCATACGGCTCTCTCATCTGGTCTTTCTTTATGACAACAAGAGGAATCGTCTCCAACTTCTCATAAGTCGTAAACGCTTCCCACATTTTTCACACTGACGACGGCGGCGAATCGAATTATTGTCATCCACGGTCTTGAATCAATTACTTTCGTATTTTCTTCTGCACAAAATGGACATTTCATAGTCTTCTCTCCTTCTTTTCACTACTGTAAGTATATCGAATTTTTTTCGCATGAAGTAAAGACTAGCTTCCACATTTGTTTGTAACGCGCTCCTTATTTACCTCCACAAGAATCAAATCTGTTCCGATTTTACAGATATGGCATATTTCAATGACGTATTCTTCTTCTCTACCCAGCACACCAAAAAAATTTGCGAAACGGAATAATAATATGTGTAATTTTTCCGGTGCACAAATCAAACTCGACGTCTTCTACAAAACCAAGTCTCTCGCCATCACAAATATTAATAACTTCCTTCTCCCTCAAATCACAAATCCGCATAAAAATCTCCTTCTCTTTCTAAAATATTATATGTAACAAACGCATAAATTGTGTTTCATCTGTTCATGATAAAAGAGAGGACATCAATGGACAAAATGGAGGACATACCATGGCACACTACAAGGTAGAAATCTGCGGCATTAATACAAGCAAACTCCCACTTCTGTCAAATGAAGAAAAAAAGACACTATTCGATAAAATAAAAAAGGGTGATAAAAGGCACGTGAAGCTTACATCCACGGTAATCTCCGTCTCGTGTTAAGCATCATCCAAAGGTTTAATAACAGTACCGAAAATGTAGACGATTTATTTCAGATTGATGCATTGGTTTAATGAAGGCAATTGATAATTTTGAGTTACACAGAATGTAAAATTTTCAACTTATGCAGTACCGATGATTATTGGCGAGGTACGGCGCTATCTTCGCGACAACAATGCGATTCGTGTGAGCCGTTCTCTCTCCGTGACACTGCCTACAAAGCTATTTATGCCAAAGAGGCACTGATGAAAAAAGCAGGAAACAGAACCAACCTTAGAAGAAATTTCAAAAATGATTGATGTTCCACCAAAAGACATCGTATTTGCACTGATGCCATCCAAAGTCCGGTCTCCCTGTATGAACCGGTTTACCCGAAGGCGGGGGATACGTTGTATGTCATGGATCAAATCAGTGACAAAAAAAAAACAAGGAATCCAACTGGGTCGAACATCTCTCCTTAAAAAGACGCATTGAGCCATCTGCCGGAACGGGAAAACCACATTATACAACCCGCTATCTGGAAGGGAAAAACACAAATGGAAGTGGCAAACGAAATCCATATTTCTCAGGCACAGGTCTAACGACTGGAAAAAACGCCCTGAAAATCATGAAAATCACTTAGAAGATAAAATAAAAGAAGTTCAATTTGATTTAAGATGTGATAACACCTCATGTTAAAATCTCTCACAAATTGAACTTTTTTTCATATCCTAAAAGAATATGTTATTTTAGTCTACATACTTCTTTAATGTGCTGCGAATTGCACCTTTTCCGGCAATCAATTCCACAAACATCTTCTCCACTTTCTCACCAAGAGAAACCGAATAGAGGTCTACGGCAAAAAATCGATGCATCGCTCAAAATCGGCTGCAATTTATCATGTACATCCGTGTCACCAAAGGAAATTCCAGCGACATGAGCTTTCACTTCATCCAAACGTGGGTCAGGACTCTGTTCAAAAAACGTTTCCTTCGTCATCAATTCCCATCAAATAGCGGCACCAGCCTGCTAATACAAGTGGAATTAACGTAAGGCTCTTTTGTATCTAAGTCTTCTCTGTTCTCATAGAACTTAATTGTCTCGCCAAAGCGGATTGGGAGTTTTTGTGACGTATCACAGGCAATTCTCTGTGGTGTATCCGGCATAAATGGATTTGGCAGACGCTTTGTCAATACTGCGTTTGCAAATTCTTTCGGATCAATGATACCAGGATTTACAACAACCGGCATACCTTCCTGATAACACATCTTCTGAATCAACTGAGAAAGTTCTTTATCTTCCATCTCATCATGAATAGAAGTATGTCCTAACATACAGCCATAAATAGCAAGTGCTGTATGCAGCGGGTTCAAGCAGGTACAAACTTTCATTTTTTCTACTTTATCCACCGTTTCACGGTCTGTAAATACAATCCCTGCTTTTCCAATGGTGGACGTCCATTCGGGAAGTTATCTTCAATAACAAGATAACCGGTTTCCTCTGAGTTAACAAACGGTGCCGTATACGTATTACGGCTTGTAATAATCAAGTCGGTAGCTTCAAAACCATCTTTTTTTCGAGCATTTCTTTTACTTTCTCATCCGGTCTTGGTGTGATTTTTATCAATCATCGACCATGGAAAAGATACTTTTTCTTCCATATAGGAAACAAAATCATCATCCACTTTTCCTGCCTGTTTCCAAGCATCTACATATGCCATAACGCCGGCCTTTAACTTGTCTCCATTGTGAGAACAGTTATCGGTGCTGACAAGGGCAAAGCCCCCGTCCTTGGCCGGATGAAATCGAATAGTTTTCAACTGTTTAGTCAGGTATTTCATTTCCATGCCGTTTAGGGTAAGTTACCGCTAAACAAGCATTCTATTTGCCGAAACTTTCATTTTTATTAGTTATTTTTTATTTCGTAGTACCTAGGTGACGAATGTATTACCTAGGTGATTCAATTGTTCAACCTAAGGTGATACGAAAGAAAAAATAGAATAGCTATTGATTGTATCATAACCATTCTCGCATTATTTATCGTTACTTAGCAAAGTATATTACTGTAGAAATATTCCACACTCCCTGCCCCATTTTCCACACATTTCCCATACGTTTCCACACTATAGACAATGTACACAATCCACATATCTCACTTATAATCAATACATTAACAGCGTACATCAGTCTTTGGCACACACTTTGACCTTTAATTAGCCGTTAGATAACGTAACAACCGATTCCCTAACACATAAAGAGAATTGAAAATATATGTTTAATAATCATTAAAGCAAACGATTATGAAAAAATTAGTATTAGTAGTAGCAATGTTTATGTTTGTTTGTGGTGGTTCATTCCTTGTAAAGGCGCAGAGTTCTGCGGAAGCTGTGACAGCCCCGACAGAAATCAATGCGACAGCTATCGTTGATACAGTAGTAAAAGATACTGTAACCAAAGAGCGAGAACCTGTTAAAGACAGAACTGAGTTGCACCGACCGCTAATTGTCAACGATACAGTCGTTACTGACACTGCATCCAAAGACAAACCGGCTGAGCCTGTCAAGGAATAACCTTTCCAAAAACTCACGGAACATAGTCTGCCGAACAATAGTAAGCACACTACAAAAAAGCCATCCCTACTTCGTCTATTCCGGGGATGGCTTTTTTATTTTCTTATTTTCCCTGAACGGGGAATCATTCAACTATCGGTTTTCACGTTCCAATACTGCTAACCGGGCATACAATTCAACCAATGCTCCCCTGATGGAGTATTTCCCAACTGGTCTTGGTAGTCCCCCTCTCAGATCATCGTCATTCAGCAAGTTGTTGCCCTGATGACAGCTACTGCTCCACGCATGAATCATTGACTTTTCGATATCATCGATATATTTTACGGTCATTGTCTATAGAATAAAGTTCAAATCCGCGGCACATGATCGTATTGAACCAGGCATGTCCCGGCAAGAATATTGAAAGTAAGGTTCAGCTCTTTGGAACGATAGGGCATAAACCATTTCTTATGACAGCTTTCAGCAATCGCATACGCTTCATCCAGATATTTCTGTTCGCCGGTAATCTTATATAAGAGACAGGCTGCCTGCAATGGTTGTCCGAGTTGTAAGAATACTTGTTTTTTTCAAGGTCACCCGGCAAATTGGGATCATCCTTATTCGGACGCACATTGTCATAAAATAAATGGTCGGACTTATCTTGCAATACATCGAGCATATAGTCGTAACATTTGATCGCCCAGTCCAGATATTCCTGTTCCTGAGTTGCCTGATACATCTTACAGCCCATCACAGCAGTAGGTCCGGTAGAGCAAGAGTGCTTGCTGGTAGTATGTTCGTTCAACTCTTTCCAGTGCACGCCTCCTCCACAGGTCTCATCCCAACCGTGATCAATCAGGTAGCGCCACACCACCTTTGCCTGTGTCAGATAACGCATCTCTTTCGTTTCCATGTACCAGTCGACCATATCGAGCCCGATCCATACATTATCATCGTAAAAACGTTCGTTACCGGCAGCCGGGTAGCAGGAATAAGCCAAAATTCCATGATCCAACTGGCAGAAATACTGTATTCCTTTGAACATCATATCATCCATTGCACCGTAAAGATTCTCCACTTCGCTCTCTTTGGTTTGCATCACGCATAGGACAAATGCCGAAAAGACCGCCACCTTGTCCCCAAACTAACGCATCACCATCCCCAATAACCTTTTCCATCATAAGGATAATTACCACGCCAGCAGCTTCTGGAACTCTTGCCGAAATAATATCCAATGACAGAAGTCATGTAAGAATGTGCACGGTCCAGCATCTCCGGCAGTTTCAGTTCCGGCTCATCCACCTTTTCATGATAAGGCATCATAATACGGCTTTCGGGTACCGATCGCTTGCCGGCTTTACTGATAGCTACGGCAGAAACTTCGTAAGTAGCAAAATAAAGGAACTTTCAACAGATATTCCTGTGTAACATCATCGTTCTACCTGTATGATGATATGTCCCGGTGAGAAGTCGGTAGCACGAGACACAAGCTCGTTTCCACGTCCCTGTAAGAGTTTCTACCATATCCACGTCGCGATTACTGGGATTGGTCCATTTCACCAGAAGTTCATTCTCGTTATTGGTAGCTTCTACGGAAAATGAACCTACCGGAGAAATATTGCCACTGACCGGATCATTCTGTTCTGAGTTTGACTGATCATCATCACTACAAGATGGAAGTAATGCCAAAGCCAAGAGGTTCAATATAAACAGTTTGAATATTGCTTTCATTTTTCTTCAAATTTAGAGATTACTTAAAAGGTACTTCGATAGGAGCTTCCCCTGAATCTGCTCATTGGGAATTCCGTAGCATTCAACTATCGTACTTAGAGATATGCATTAATAATTCATGGTCGGAATTAGTGCCATCCTCAATATAAGCAACCGGTGCACCGGCTGAGAAATCCCAGCGAGCCAATAATCCTTCCGGATTGACTTCTTCAAGATTCCATGCGTTAGCCTTTAACTGTTCTTCCGTACGACAAACATACCATATACGTGCTTCGAGTATAGCACCATCAAGGAAACGTCTATTGTCACTAGCTTTTTCCGATAGATACTCTTCCACCATCATTGCCTGCACAAAGGTCTATCTCAGAGTAATCTATATCCGTTTTATGAGTATCAGTCCACTGAAGTTGTTTACCATTAATATAAAGCTTGTACTTTTCATTATAGTCATCTTTTCCTTTCGAACAATCCACAACCAAGGCTATATGCGTCCATGCTCCAAGTTCGAAAGCTCCATGTCCTGTTCTAAGTTTAAGTTTATCACTTATACCGACAAGTTCCATCTGTCTGCCCTTATTGTTTTCCCAATCGCCACCACGAAGAATGAAATAGCCTTCCTTACCTATGAAAGTCTGTAACCAGTTCGTTCCATCAATACGAGTTACCAACTCCCAGGTCATCTTTTTCAATTTGAAATCATTAGTAGCAGCCTTGATGCTTTCTAATCCATCACCGGTCATCTCACCAAAGTGAGTCAAGCTGCATAATCTCTGCCTAAATTCATATACCAACGCTTTTCCGGCGCTATTACTACATGAATAGGTTGGGATATCTGTTTCTTGGCATCGATTAAAGTAAACGAAGTTTCTCCTGCCTTTCTTCCGGTAACAGTCACGATATTACCATAAACTTCCAGACGAATTATTTTTCGAGTCACCAGCATCGTGAATCTGATATTCTCCATTCCCTGTAAGAATCTTCACTTGCCGAGAACCTTGATTAGCATTAATCAACACACCCTTTTCATCAGCATCAGTCGTTATCTGCTTAGGGAGCAATCACATTCAGATTGACAAAAGCTTCTTTTCTTTCCGATCCGTTATCTTTAACTTCTGCATTTCCTGTGCGATACCTTTCACTATAAATGATTCCGAATCTTCAAAGTGTGAGACTGATCGACCTCAATACAATTATTTTCGTCGACCACTTCCAATGAATAACCTCCATTTCCTGTATAGATTTTGACTATAGCCTCATCTGCGCCTTCCACTTGCGAATAAAGTGTAAATAATGTCTTATTCAGTTTCAATTCGAACTCTGCTGCCGTATTAACCAAAATTTTTAGCACGTTGGTAGTATTTATCTCTCACATACACTACTCCCTGAGCATTATTTTGCCCTTCTACAGCTGTCAGTGTCACCAGATCGCCATCCACTTCCGCCGTTACCACTTCTTCGTTTGCCGAAGTTACCACATATTCGCCATTACCTGACGTTATTTTTACAGTTCTGGTATCCCCTGTGCAATACTGATTTCACTGGCGTCAACTTTCAATTCCACCAGGTCTTGGGGTATCTCATTATTTTTTTGTTATCGTTATCATCGCTACATGCACAAAGACAAAGCAATGACGCGAAAACGAAATATTTCATTACTTTCATATATATATTATAACTAAGGTAAATTACTCTTCTACATCTACATTAGGATATTCCACTCTCAACACATCTCTTGACATAGAGAAAGATCCTTCGAATGTCATTCGCAAATCTTCACTCTGAGTTTTATCCAGATACTCATAAGCAAGCTCAACGGTGGTAATCTCAGTATAATATCGCTGGTCGTTATAATTATAAGTATATTTGACGACTGAGTTTACTATTATACGACTTAAACTCTAAGCTACCTCACCTCACTTGGATAATGTAAATACCTCCCCATTCATCGCGCTTTATTTCAACCACATAGTTCAAATAGTCTGGGGTATTTGCACGAGTTTTCTCACCAACAAACATATAGCAAATATTATTGTTAATTGCATAAAGCTGTGTACTGGTAATCTCAGTCGTATATGTAGTTTCCTTGCTGCGTAATAATACCTTTTCCACTATACGTACCAGAATAATCATTTTTAAACCCGATATGTGCCAGCACTTTGGTATATTTGTTCTGCCCCATAGGTTCACCAGTCGAAGAAGTGATGCGAAGTGGAAGTACATAATCATCATACAAGCTTCCCTAATTCCTCTATCTTGTTCAAATCGATTTTTAATAGCAGCCGTCGCATTCAGCTCCCCACTCGGAATAGTCCATGAGTCTGCATCAAGTGTATAAGTACCTGCCGGCAATATCTTATAGTATAAGTCCGACTGATTTTTATATTTCTCCCAATTATATTTCTGTAATGTATCAGGGTCTATCTCCATGGTTCAGACAAATGTCCTTGTCATTAGCAGAAGTGCCATTCACACCAAAATAAATCGGAAGTATAGTCGTATTATCCTCAGCCACTTCTAAAGCATAATCTTGCCATCCATTGTGGACAATATACGAGTTCTTCTGAAACAATTCGTCTTCCAGTCCGTCACATGAGGAGATTCCTAACATCATCGAAATCAGCAGGCATCCCACGATTCCATATATATATCTTTTTTTGTTTCATAACATGCTAAATTTAGTAAGTATTACCATCCGGGATTCTGTGTCATATTTACATTGCGTTTCAGTTCATAAGTGGGGAAAGGCCACAAATACATCCTTTGTTCAAACACCTTATGCACCGAAGTGATAATAGTCGGCTTGTAAAAATCAGCTACACGCTTTTCGTCATCACTGATATTTATGTTGCATCCTTGCAACAACTGGTTTTCTTCTGTCATCGCGTCTTTCCAACGTCGTAAATCAAAATAACGCATACTGTTTTCTCCCAATAACTCAATCTGACGCTCTCTCTTCCAGTTTCACACGGAAATCATTCGGATTATTATAGGTCTCATCAGTATAGTCAGGTACTCCGGCACGCATACGGATACGCTTTATAGCATACCGCATTTCATCGACATTACGCTGAATTTCAACATCAGCTCCTGTATAAAGTCGTCAGATGATATACTTGTCCGGAAGTCAGCTCATTCAAAGCTTCAGCATAAATCAACAGTATTTCACCATAACGTATTGTCATCTCTGTCTTATCAACGAGATATCCGCCTTCCGTTCTCGAATCTTCCGAATTATAAAACTTCTTTAAAGTAATTCCCGTCAAAGGGCATTCTTCCTTAAATCCCTGCTTACCATCGTTCAAACCACGATAATAAAATATTTGTTTATCACGATAATCGGACTCGGAAGCACTGGAAGCTTCCCAAACTGATCCGTTATAAGCAATCGATGCGTAGAAACGAGGTTCACGATTATTATACATCAGATTAACTTTAGCCGGTAAGAATGGATTTTCTGCGGCATAAGCCTGTGTTGTAAAACCTTCTGTCACATAGTCATTCGTACTAGCAGCCTCTGTAATTGAACGTCCATCATTCATTGCATAAGCATTGACTTGCTTTTGTGTAACTGCCAAACGATTATTTCCTCTCAATGTTTTAGGAGTCGACTGATACGCCCAGTCATTAATATGCGCAGTTCCTTCCCTTGTTCTGGTAAATATCAACCCAGGATTTTTCGATCCAAGTATCGTACCATCAAAATTGATTTATAAGAAAGCAACGGATCGACATCTGCCCAACCTTCCGGATAGTTCTTGTCCGAATAAAGTTCATTATAAGGTGGACGCTGAGAAGGTAAAACCGTAGCTTTCGGAGCTATAACATAAAGTTCATACAAATTGCTCGCCTTAGCCAATTCAATCACATCCTTAGCTGCAGCTGCCGCTTTCGCCCATTTAGTCTCATCATAAGTTTGAGATACCAATTGATTTCCATAGCAATCTTTCACATCAAAAAGTCGATATTTCCATTGAAAAAGCGGACTGGCAGCATAAAAGCAAAACTCTGGCACGAAGCCTAATGCAGCACCACGGGTGGGACGTCCCAAATTGTTGACTGTCCTTTTGATTGGCAGCGAGCGGGCAGTCTCAGCCAATTCTGCGTCTATAAAATCAACCACATTATCAAAAGGTTCACGGGGTAATGACAGTTCCTCATAGGAAAGATTCACATCCAACCCTTCTGTCGGGATTAAAGGCACCGGGCCATAAACACGTATTAATGCCCAGTAACAATAAGCGCGTAGGAAACGTGCCTGTCCCTTCAAACCGTTTTTTCATCCATCGTCAATTCCGGACAACGATCTACATTATCTATAAAAGTAGACGCTTTACGGATTCCCTCATAATATTTCCACAAGCGTGAGTTATTTCTATCATCATCACTAAAGCTGATGGTCGGCACTGTAATTTCCTTCCACATACTCTTTCATATCCGGATGATAAAGATCATCGCTTGCCCAGCGAAACGGTTCGCGATACTCACCAATATTATCCATTACACTATATGCACTTGACAGCCATCCTTCTACATACACCTTCGCTTGGAAAAAGCAGAATCTAATGATACCTGATCATAAAAATATTTATCCACATTGATATAATCGGTACATGCAGTAAATAAAAACGTACCTAAGGACAACAATATGGTATATAATAATTTCTTCATAATTCGACATTTTAAAATTAAAAAGCTAAATTGGAGATAGCATGAGAATGTTTTATTGATTGGGTAGTTACTTCCATCTTCTCTAGTTCCTTCCGGATCCCACCATTTGAATGGAGCCCAAGTCAATAAGTTCTTGTCCGATAAATCCAATACGTAAGTTGTTTACATAGAATTTCCGTGTCCATAACTGAGGAAAATCATAAGATAGTTCTACATTTCTCAAACGCAGATATTTTCTGTCGTGCAACCAGAATGTAGAAGCCCGATTATTCATATTATTATTGCCATACGTCAAACGTGGCCAATCGGCATTCGATTTTCCGTAGCTTCTGTTCCCGAAATTTCTTTTGGAATCCAACGATTCCCCTCTACCATAACTTGCAGAATATTACCGGTACGACCATCATGGAAAGCATGCGGTCCGTTACCTCCCACAAAAAGTCACATTTTCCTGTTCCCTGTAATAACATACTGAGATTCCAGTTTTTCCAGTTTGCACTCAGACCAATACCATATTGAAGTCATGGTTGCTGTCTGTATCCCAAAGGCACAATGTCATCATCATTAATGATTCCGTCTCCGTTTACATCCTTGTACTTTATATCACCCGGAAGGACTGCTTTATTTGCCAATCCTGCCTGTGATGGACTACGGTCTATATCTTCCCTGATCCTTAAACAGTCCCAAGGCAATAAAACCGCGACTTTGATTCAACTGAAAACCTTTATCCATTTTATACCACAACTCATTAGCAGCCTCATCCTTATCAAGGATATCAGTAGTCTGATAAGTAAAATTAGCTCTCGGAGTTGTAGATTTACCTGACCTATTTGCTGAGTGAAAGCTATATTACCATCCCATCTCGAAAGATTTCATTTTACCCAATATTTGCCATTGGAGTCTGGTCAGCAAGTCCGGTCGTTAATGGCATTTGGTTACGCTGCATAAAAAATATCATCACGTTTATCCACAAAATAGTCTACAGCTCCTGTGAATTTCCCATTGAGAACGCTGAAAATCAACTCCTATATCATACTTTTGGCTACCTCCCATGTCAAATTCTGGAGTTCCTAAAGTTTTAATACGATAAGTTTGTACTCTATTAGTTCTAAATTCACCAAAATAATAAGAACCTCCATCATCCGTACTTACCAAAGAAATATAGGGAAAACGACGCCCCTTTGCAATTCATCATTACCCACCTCACCATAAGAAGCTCTGATTTTGAACATATCCAACCAAGGAGCGGCCTTCTTTATAAACGATTCTTCCGAAACGACCCATCCGGCAGATACGGCGTTTTTGCCCCATTCACACTCTGCCCACTGACCAGAAGACCATTTACGCGGTGACGAAAGCGGAGTAAAGCAGCAAAGATTCCCCAAATATCTCCCGAACTGTCTAGAAGGAGAATTGCGATTTACCAGCCATCCACCGACATTTATCCTGATAAGTATTAGCTCGGAGTTGTGCAGATTTGCCCACCTGACCTATTTGCTGAGTGAAAGCTATATTACCATCCCATCCGAAAAAGATTTCATTTTACCCACATTTGCCATTGGAGTCTGGTCAGCAAGTCCGGTCGTTAATGGCATTTGGTTACGCTGCATAAAATATCATCACGTTTATCCACAAAAATAGTCTACAGCTCCTGTGAATTTCCCATTGAGAACGCTGAAATCAACTCCTATATCATACTTTTTGGCTACCTCCCATGTCAAATTCGGAGTTCCTAAAGTTTTAATACGATAAGCTTGTACTCTATTAGTTCTAAATTCACCAAAATAATAAGAACCTCCATCATCCGTACTTACCAAAGAAATATAGGGAAAACGACGCCCTTGCAATTCATCATTACCCACCTCACCATAAGAAGCTCTGATTTTGAACATATCCAACCAAGGAGCGGCCTTCTTTATAAACGATTCTTCCGAAACGACCCATCCGGCAGATACGGCAGGGAAAAAGCCAAATTGTTTACCACTCTCAAAGTTTTCCGAACCAGTATATCCCCAGTTAAATTCAGCCATGTATCTATCTTTAAAAGCATACGTAAAGCGGCCAGAATAAGCTAAATTACGGTGTGGTATCGACCCTATCAAATCACTCTCATCAAAGTTTATATCTGAAGTTTCCTGTTGATAAACCATGGCAAACGCACCAACACGATGTTTCTGTGCAAACAGTCGACTATAGTCTAATGACGCTTGCAAATAATAGCGTTTGTCCCCACTCACCTCTTTTCTTTTGACTCATTGCGGAAGCATTCTGCAATCTTTTCAAAACCAACTGGCCTTTCTCATCCCGATAGGACTCTGCTTCCCAAAAGTTCTTCTTCCTTAGAACGAACTATCGTATTTTTGTTATATGTATCAAATGCAAAGACCCCGGAGAATTTCAACCCCCCTCTGTAATAAACTTTAAGTCTTGTTCCAAAGCCACACTAGTTTCAATCTTATTCTCCCAAATGGTGCGGTACCCCGTTTGCGTCATCCGATATTCTGGAGTTTTTTGCCCCATTCACACTTGCCCACTGACCAGAAGACCATTTACGCGGTGACGAAAGCGGAGTAAAGCAGCAAAAAGATTCCCAAATATCTCCCGAACTGCTAGAAGGAGAATTGCGATTTACCAGCCATCCACCGACATTTACTTTCAAAACAGTTGTACGAGTCAGATTCATATCTACATTAGCGCGGTAGTTATAACGTTCGTATGTAAATTAGTATTATATTTATTTTCTGAACTGGAAGTTCGATAACGTCCGTCTTCACTTGTATATTGCCCCGATACGAAATAACGTACATTATCACTACCTCCTGAAAAACTTATATTCGCATAATAACTGGTGCGCCACTTTTCAACATCAAATCTCTCAGTCTATATTCGGATATAAATCTGAATCGAGCCTGTGTTGAATAATAGACATTTCTTCGTCAGTATATAATGGAGACTCATAACGTCCTACTCTCGCTTCATTTGCTAAACGCGCCCAATCATAAGCACTGGCATATTCAGGCACTTTTACAGGAGTATTCCAGTTGAAGCCTGCCTTCACATTTTATCTTTACTTTTCCTTTTTCACCGCGCTTGGTAGTAATCAGAACCACTCCATTTGCACCACGCTGTCCGTAAATAGCAGTAGCCGACGCATCTTTCAAAACAGAAAATGATTCAATATCTTCTACCGGAATCTCATTAAAGCTACGTTCAACACCATCTACGAGAATCAAAGCACCCGATTTTTGCACCAAACGTACTCATACCACGAATCCAAAAGCTCAGACATATTTTCACCCGGTTCACCGCTACTCTGCATAGCTATAATACCAGGTACAACACCAGCTAACGCATTGGAAAGATTAGCACCCGGAGCATTCAGCTGTTTGATATCAACATTAGTAATAGCTCCTGTCAGTGTCTTCTTTTTCTGAACACCGCTAGATGTTATCACAACCTCATCAATCTTTGTATTATCTTCTACAATCTTTATCTTTAAATTGTTTCGATCTTTAATGGATAATACAGGAATCTCAACTGTCTGGTAACCAATGAAAGTCACCTGAATCACATCATAGGGCCCCCACTTTAATAGAAAACTCTCCATCAAGATTAGTAACCGTACCCACACCCGGCTGATTTTTAGCAATAATCGACGCACCGGCAACAGGACCAAGATTATCTTCTACTACACCCTTTGATTACAAATTCTTGCTTGTTCGTTTGTGCCCATGCAGTATTCGGCACAAACAGCATTACCATCAAGAGTAATACGATATATTTTTTGAATATTATTCATGGATAATTCTTTTAATAAATTATTTATTCTACTGTCACACGACGAATGACATGGTTATCACGGTCAGCCACATATATTGAGTTATCCGGATACACCGTTACACATTCCGGCTGATTGAATTTTGCCTCTTCTGGCAGTCCGTCTCCAAAACCACTTTGCTCCGGTCGCCCGGCATATAAAGTAGCAGAACCTGCAGGAGTAATTTTCCGAATGATATGGTTATTACGTTCAGGTACAAACATATTGCCATCCTCATCAAATGCCATTTGTTCCGGCTTGTTCAAACGCACAGTAGCTCCTGTCCCATTTACATAACCACTCTCGTCCCATGCTCCGACAAAAAGAACCGGTACACCGAAAGTACGAGTAGAAGCATCATAAGGAACCTGATAGATACAATGACGATTACACACCGCTACATAAAGAATAGTACCTTCGGAGTTAAAAGTCATGCGGGTTTCTATTTCCATTGCATTGTTTATTCTGAAAAGAGGAGTGAAATCCTCATACTCCGGACCATCATAACGATAGATATAACCAGTTCCTTTATTGCAAAAAGAATACTTCTCCTGTTTTCGGATGTACGGCAAGCCCTGTAGTTCCGACTTTCTTTTTGCTCTACAAAGTCCTCTTACATCCACAAAACCACCTTCTCGTGTCACATAAATAATGTTGAAGTCTGTTTTCGTATTTTCCTCATCTGTATATGAATACTGAGAAATATACAGTGTATCCTGATCCGGACTGAAAGCCAAACATGTAGGCGATTGGAACGGACCGCTAGAACACTGCACCAATGTTTCCACTTCACCGTTACGAGCACGGCGCAAAGCACCATTCTGTGTCTGACCACGACCTTCATCTACAAAAAATACCGTTCCGTCTTTATCAGTCAGCAAGAACCACGTCCTTTGCAGCTTAGAATTAGCATAGCTACCATCTTCACGGCCATTCATACCGTGTTTGTCCCACCATAGTCGTCACATTACGTTTAAACTGATAACGGAATTTTTGTCTCAGAAGCATACTCTTCTATATTATCGTCTTTACCTATAAACAGACGAACATAGCCTGTATCTGCACGTGCAGGGACAATGGCATAGATACCTCATCGTCCATTCCTACAATAGCCGCTTCCTTATTATTAACAGTAACTTTCACATAATTTGGGATCCGAACCAAAATTCTTTCCGCGGATAATCAATTGGGTGCCAATACCACCACTGTCAGGAGAGAAACTTTCAAACACTGATGGTGCATTCAAATCAGGAGGAAAAAGTTTTACTTTTGATTTATTGGGGTCAAATCATTGTTACACCCCCAAAATACAGACATCCCTATAAATAAAGATAATCCGATTTCAAGCTTGCGCTTCTTTAATAATTCAATTTTCATAAGTTATTAAATTTAATTCAAACAAAAAAAATAAAAGATAAAAGGAAAATACTACATACAAAAAAGATAAAGATGAGTGGAGGAGGATCGTGTGGTTGATTCATAGTTCTCAAGATATTTAGTTATACAAATTATATATTCTTGCTTTTCTAATGCAGCAGCAAAATTAGTATGTTTGCCAGATTTCTTATATTTCGACCATTATCTTTTGCTTCACACGGCAGGGATATTTTACTATTTTGGCATGATTTGATAATATTTCTACCTCAATTAAAGAATCAAAATCCTCGCCAATAAAACAGAGATTAAATCAACAGGAATGATGAAAAAGGCATTATGCCTCATATTTTACCTTTCGGCACCAACGTTTACTACAGACGTTTCAGGCTTTTCACCCTTCCTTTCCAAACAGAACAGGAGACATATTATCATCCGGTCTACTTCCCGGACTTCCTCCAAGTTTTTCATTCGGAATTCTTTTGGCGTACATCCATACTTTTTCACGAAATACTTTAAAGAAAGTAACCTTATTTGAGAAGCCCGATTCAAAGACTATTTCATCAATCGTCTTCTAAGGGTCTTCAACAATAAATCCTTGGCCACATGCAAACGACACTCCTTTATCAAAAATCGTAGGACTTTCTTCACCAATTTCTTCCATTTTCCGGTAAAGGCTGCGGACACTGATTGCCAAATGATCGGCTATAAAACGAGGAGTCGTTCTTTTTCCTGAATATGGTCATTGATTATCTTCAAAACAGATTGCTGGAATTTCTTTGATTCTTTTTATGTGTCAGTTTTCCGTCCGTTTTTTCAAAAGAACTGATCGGTGAACTGAAATAGTCTTTCAGCACCTCCTTACGCTCTAGCATCTGGCAGACGGAAATGCGAAGATATTCCGCATTAAACGGTTTGGTGATATACATCTCTGCCCCTGCAGAAAGTGCAGCCATCTGCTGCTCCATTTCATGCCGTCCGGATACCATGATAATAGAATGTGAGCCGTTTTTTCACCGATTTAATCCGCCTGGTCAGTTCAATGCCACCCATTCCCGGCATCATGACATCACAGATAATCACATTCGGATAAACCTCATTCATCACCTGATCCAGCCGTTCAGGATCTTGCAAGGTTACCACATTGAAATCGTTAGAGAAGATTTCTCCAATAAACCATAGCATTTCGATTTCATCATCGACAACCAAAAGCGTAGGACGCATCTTATCAAACTCATACTGGGGAAGTTTCAAGGCGATTGCGACTCTATCTTAGGGATATACTCCGAAGTTATTCGTTTAGGTTTGATACACCAGTGCTCACTTTCAATGGAGGTAATGACAACGTAAACAAAACCCAGCCGTCAGGAGTATTTTCCACTTTCAACGTACCATTCAGCAGTTGGGCCATATTGTAAGAGATAGCAAGCCCCCAGACCATTGCGGGAGAAGTTCTTTTCATCCTGATTCTCGAAATTATCCAAAATGGCATACCGATTAAATACATACTGGAAGTCCTTTTCCTTGATGGTACTTCCTTCATTTGCAACCCGGAGGACCAGCAGGTTTTCATCATTGGTATCCACTTCTATTTTTAATACTTTTCCCATCCGGGGTGTATTTGAAAAGGCATTGGATATCAGATTGATAATAATTGTATTCAAAAACCTTTGTCTGAGTTCCACATCACCTGCTCGGGTATCTTGCTCAAGAAAGTGATGTTTCGGGATTTAGCCATATCAACAAAAGATCTTTGCCGTATTTTTTCATTAAATGGAAGATACATTCAAAGTCTCTATACGCACTTCCCGATTCCCCCGTTTCGATACGGCGGAACTCGATCAGTTCGTGAATCAGGTTATTCAAACGTTCCGCATTCGTCTGAATCATCTGTACATAGTCCACGACAAATTTACTAAGTCCCTTTGATGAAAGGATTCGTCCGCAAGGACCATAAATCAAAGTCAGCGGAGTACAAAATTCATGTGCGATATTAGTAAAGAAACGAAGTTTCGACTCAAATACATTCTTTTGATGGCGCTGCTCTATCTCATTGAGCAGTTCCTGCTTTTTCCGCTTAGTACGGAGGGATAAATGAGCGTACCAGCAGAGTGCCATCAGAGCAGACATAAAGTATAAATCAAATAAGCCCACCAAGGAAGCATATCACGGGGATCACCTATACGAATCACCAGAGAATAGACATCACTCTCTTTATCAAATACACTATTGTAATATTTCACCAGTAAGGTATATTCGCCGGGAGCCATATTCGTAAAAAGGAGACAGAACTTTCTTTTTCCATTATTGATCCATTGGTCACTCAAGCCTTTTAACTTATAGGAATAGGTACAGTTATTTCCGGTCAAGTAATCGACAGAGGTGAATGAAACTGCAAAGAAGTTCTGGTCATATTTCAGGTTCAACACTTCATTCTCCTTTTTTCCGGGTGAGAAATTCGCCCAGATTGTATTGTTCACCGAAGATAGAGAGCTTATCAAAAAATAAACAGGAGGCATATAAAAAGCTGTTCGGGACGTCCGTCTGCCTGAATGGCTACAAATCCGTTGATGATTCCTCCAAAGAACAAGGTGCCTGTTTGCGGATCTCTGTAAGAAGCACCATCACTAAATTCAACAACTTTAAGCCCGTCACCAAAACCATAAGAACGGAATACATCTCTTTTTGGTATCAAAATTAATCAAGCCTTGATTTGTACTCAGCCAGAAGTCATCAGGTGAGTGCCTCAGAATGGCATGAATAGTACTATTCAGAAAACCGTCTTTCGCATTAAACAGTTTATAAGAGTTTTCTGAAGTATACTTGATTACTCCATAAGTAGTACCGATCAAATAATTGTTTGCGTCATCTTTAACAATGGGCACTACCTTGTTCAGATTCATATTCTCATACTTATGAGTGGTCAACGGCTCCAATCCATTACTGATTTCATTGAAACGAAAATACTCCAGACCCCATATTGCCGAATAGTAACCCCAAGCTGTCTCCTTTGCAAATGGAAAAGAAACAATTGGAACCGAACTCTCCGGCATTAGCCACATAGCGCTGCATATTTTTCAAGAACCGGATGGTCCGGTGTGCCTCCGATACGCGCTCTTACTATTCCCATTCCCACACTAGCCAACCACAATTCCGAATCTTCCGTTTCATAAATATCATGTATATTTAATCTCCTCGTTATCAATCCAGAGAGGAATTTTCTTAATACGTCGTTCACGATACGAATAAAAAATTCAATCCTTCCTCATCACCAATCCATAGTAAGTTACGGTTACTTCCCTTGATACAATAGACCGCATTGCTACCCAAACCACTGTTAGATATTGTCAAGACCTCCGAACGGCAGTCTGAAATATCCTTATCTACCTCATAATCATAGATCTTAAGTATACCATTTCCTTTAGTGCCGATCCAGAAAGTACGTTCTTTGTCAAGCAACAGCGCACGCACGGGACGCTCTATCTTTTGGTATAGTTACTCAACACAACCGACTTTATAGAATAAAAAAGAGGATTCGAACAAAGATAGCAATAGATGTAACCGAACGAAGTACG
>VOFK01001506.1_pt1 | contig 26612 bp, 51 predicted proteins | sample 5384121 | NCBI WGS metagenome assembly VOFK01 (sample SAMN12384730, study PRJNA508395) | human gut metagenome | isolation source: healthy gut J | host: Homo sapiens | reverse complement strand
CTCGGTACTTCGTTCAGTTGCGTATTGCTTCCAAAAGAACATTAAGAAACACCTTTCCTATCTCATTTTGAATTATTGAATCAATATTATGGCCTCGTAATTTCATCATACTACCAAAAAGCTCATTCATTTACCACTCCGGAATGTTTGCTGATTTTCGGAATTTCACTTACATCCTTGTGATTAAGAATAGCATTCTTTAAAATAGCCATTTCATCTTTTAAACTGAGGGCAATACTGCCAAGTCCCATAACCAATAAGGCCGATATTTTTCTTTTTTTAATATGATGAAATTTGCATGAGGATGAAAATACTACAGAGGATGCTCTTCACTTTGTAGCTTGACCCATTTCTGAGAACAAAGGTCACAGCATGCTCAAATTTTCCATCCTTTGTAAAAAGCAATCGGAGTGATGGTGGTAATTTCACCATCTGTTTCCGGCAAAAATGCCAACATCTGGTCCATTGTACATCTCCAACTCTTTTTAGAATATGAGGTCACTTAACCGGTTGCAGCCATAAGGCCGTCCGCAACAGCACGCTTACAGCAAACATCCAGCACAACACGCATATTTTTTGATGCTTTTTGCGCTCAGCGCGCCGCCAGTCCGCAGATTGCCACGCAGGGATTCCTCGTTGAGAAAGTGCTGTACCACGGCAGTAGTCAGACTTTTCAAGGGGCATATCACCTAATTTCGGCAGGATATGTTTGTGTAGGTTATCATAGTAGTGCTCGTAGCCGCTCGGCTTGGCTACTGGCTTAACGTAAACCTCCAGCCACTGCTCCGACCATTCCCGCAAAGTTACACCCATGACCTCGCCTCCTTGCTCGGGAAAAATAAAATCTCCCATGCGCGGTGCGTGATGATGTTGATCGATATACTGTGTGTACTGCGTCTGTACCTGCCTGCTCTGAATGTCCGTCAAACGGATTTGTCTGCCGTTCGGAAAGGTCAGCCGCTGACACTCGAACTCGTAGTCTTTCCAGTGCAGCATTTGCATATCTGCGAAGGAATACTTCTTCATCGTAATTTCGCCTCTTTCTATATGTGATTTTGAGCGAAAATAAAAAACCGTGCAGGCAATATAGAGCCTACACGGTGTCAAAAATCACACAGCCGAAAGAAGTATAAATATAGCACTAATAAAGGTCTTGTGCAACCCTTAAAAAAAGGTATACTAATACTGCGGTGCGGAGTTTTCCGTTGTGTAGGTGGTCGAGTCACCTGCGCAGGTGCAAAAGGATTGCCGTCCTTTTGCACTGCCGTTTTTTATTTTCTGATAGAATAATAGCATATATAGCGCACCTATTCAATGGGCATTCCCCACAAATATAGGTGCACTATATGTTGCAGTTTTACTATATTTTTCAAAAGTGGTCTTTGATATGATATCGGGGGTGAGAAAATGTCAGTCAGTGAAGCACAAAAAGCGAGCCACCTTAAAATGGCAAAAAGAAAAAAACAGATGAAGTACGTTTTCGCGTCCCAAAGGGTGAACGTGCCCGCATTCAAGCACACGCTGAACAACATGGCGAGTCCGCTACTGCTTTTATCAAGCGCGCCATTCGAGAGGCTATGGAGCGGGATAATGCTGCAAAGTGAATAAACCTTTAAAAACGCTGATACTGTACACGCTCTCCACGAAAACTGTACAGTATCAGCGTTTTTCAACGCAAACTATCTTTTATATTGCTAGCTTACACATGTCATCGTCCCTTATTAACTATTAAATCAAGGCGCTACAAGCATTCAAATTCTCACTCTTTTACAACGATTCTTACATCTCCGTCGTTAATAATCTGTCGAGCTTCTAATTTGATGCTTTTTTATTCATAGTTCATTATACTGATAGCGAGTCCTAAAATTTTTTCTTAAAACTTTTAACTTCTGCATTTCCCGTTATACATTCTTTCTATTTATGTTTAATTTTGGTATATTTTTTTCTTTCGCTTATTTTCCGCATAAAGTTATAAAGACTCTATATTTTTAAATTTTTATTGTCATTTTTCATGATGTAAGTTTTTTTCACCTGCAATCTCAAAAAAGGTTCTCGCACTGGTGCTGGCGTTTGCTTGTGCATTCACCATGTTCGCTGGTGCGGGCGTCTTACAGCGACAAGGCTGACATCAAGGCAACCACCGCTGTAGACATGCTCTCTTCTCTGGGCGTAATTCAGGGTTACGAAGACGGCTCTTTCAAGCCGAACACCACCGTTACCCGGGCTCAGATGGCAAAGATGATCTTTACGATCATGAATGGCGGCAATGACAATGCCAAGGCCTACACCTCCCTGCCGACCAAGTTTACCGATCTGCCGACCGCAGCTTGGGCACAGGGCTACGTACGTTACCTGCAGAACACCGGCATCATCGCTGGTAAGTCTGTAACCAAAAGTTTGCTTTCGAACGATACCGTAACCGGTCTCGAGGCTGCAAAGATGGTACTGGTAGCTGCTGGCTACAATGCTCAGAAGGCTGGCCTGACCGGCGCAGCTTGGGCTCAGAACACCATGAAGTACGGCCAGCTGAACAACCTGTTCGAGGACGTTGACACCGACCTGAACGCTGCTCTGCCGCGTCAGTACGCTGCACAGATTCTGTATAACGCACTGGACATGGAGCGTGTAGTTTGGTCCAACGACATCGAGGACTTCAAGCCGGCTACCGACGTTAAGGACGACAAGACCATCGGCGGCAAGTACATGGATCTCGTTAAGACCGATGCAGCTCAGCTGACCAAGGTTGAGAAAAAACTTCTGGCAAGGACACCTATGAAATCGTAGTCGGTGGCAATAAAGTATGACAAGGTTCCGACCGACGTTTCTGCTCTGATTGGCCTGAAGGTTAAGGTTCTGCTCCGTGAAAAGGCTAATGGTAATACCGATGTTTACGGCGTTTACGCTGATGATGACTCCAAGGTAATCGCTACCGGCACTGTTGGTCAGCTGGAGGACGTAACCAACTCCAAGAAGACCAAGCTGAACGGCACCGAGTACAAGCTGGACTCGAGCCGGAAAATCTGAATGTTATCGAGCCGAACACGAATACTTCCGTTAAGCTGAGCCCTCTGGAAGCAGCTACTGCAATCGACAAGGTTGCTGGGCACTGTAAAGACTGGTTGATACCGACGGCAACAACAAGGCTGATACCGTTGTTTATACCCCGGCTAAGGTTGGCAAGATCACCTATGCTGGCTCCAAGTCCATCACCATCTCCAATGGCATTGGCTCCAACGATGTTGACGATTATGACATTTACGAAGGCTACGCTAAGGACGACTGGACTGTAGTTACCGATAAGACCTACACCGCTTCTAACGACATTGCTGTTGCTAAGATCGATGTAGTTACCTCCAAGGTTGCTTCTGTTAAGTCTTCTGCTCCGAAGGAAGTTAAGATCAACGACTCCTGGTACAAGATTGCTACCGGCTCTGTTGCTGATGACACCGCTTCCGTTAAGTCTGGCAGCACCTACGATTTCGCTATCGTTGGCAACTACGTTGTAAACGCTAAGGAGACCGAGGCTGCTTCTACCGACGTTCTGGTTGTAACCGACTACGAGCACTTCTACCGCATGCAGGGTACCACCACCCAGAAGGTAAAAGGCTTACTTCCTTGACGGCTCCTCCAAGACCATCACTGTTGAGAAGCTGGCTCTGACCGCTGGCACTGACGAGTCTGACGTAGACCGTGCTTCCAACAACATCGATTCTGATGATGTTAACAAGCTGTACACCTACTCTACCCGTAGCAACGGCACCTACACCCTGAAGGCTCTGGGTTCTGGCAACAAGGCTGGCTACGAGTCTGCTGTAAACCTGAAGTCTGGCAACATCACCGGCAGCAACAAGATCGACAACTTCTCCATCAGCGATGATGCAGTCGTATTCGCTCTGTACGGCTCTGCAACCAACGGCGTTCGTCACGACGTTAAGGTTTTGACCGGTAAGACTGTAAACGACTGGAAGGCCGGTTACGGTTCTCAGGTTGCTTACGCTACCAAGAAGTCCAACGGTATCGAGACCGTTCGCGTTGCAGTAGTTGTTGACTCCAACAAGTACTCCGGCGCTGGTTCCGACTACAAGTACGCTTACATGACCTCCGATTCTTACGAGGGGCACCAACGGCGAGGACAACGACAAGACCACCGTATACGAGGCTTGGACTGGTTCTGAGAACGTAACCCTGAAGTATGATGGTGCTAACGGTACCACCAAGCACGCTGGCGACGTTCTGATCTACACCGCTGACGGTGACAAGTTCATCAATGTTGAGACTGCTTCTGATGTTGATGTTGTAAAGGTTGCAATCACTGGTATCGAGAAGGTTAAGGAAGGCGACGTTGCAGAACAGGGAAGATCCGGCCCGCGATCTGGCCGGATCTTCCTGTTCCTTCTGTTTTTTTGAATAGGGCGCCTGAGAGGGGAAAGGGCTGCAATGGTCAGCAAGGCTCCTCTTCCGGGAAATGAATGGGAATCCCGTTGACTTCGACCTCATCGGTCACAGGGACGAGGAGATACTTCCGCCCATGGAGAATCCTGGCCTCAATGAAGCTGCTACTCTCTGGATCAATGGAGATCTTCAGCTGCGGGGAGGCCACCTGAAACCGTTTGCTGTCGATGAGGTTCGAGGGGAGAGTGCGGCGTTTTCTCCGAACTGTTGGATACAGGTCTCTTCAAAGGCCTCAATTTGTGCCTTCGGCACACCACTCTCCTGGAGTATGGCGCCCACCTCCCGAATCGAAAGGTCCAGGGGCTCTGGGTCTCGGCTCTCCTTGTGCTGGGCAATGCGTTCCCGAAACTGCTCGTGTACCCCTTGAATGACATCGTAGCTGCAGGTCTCATTGAGGGAAACCGTGAGAGCGTGCTGGAAGGTTTCCCGCTGCTGGGCCGCGGACAGGAGAGGCCCTGTGTGAAAAATCTCGTCGATGAAGTCCTGATGAATTTCTTCCTCATGTTTGGTATAGAACAGGGCATGGTATAGGTTGGCTGCGCGCTGGTCGAAGGTGGGGGAACAGGAATCAAGCTCCGGCGGGGAGATAATCTGGCTGATCCCCAGGGTGCGGGAAGACCTTGTCCCCCAGGGGCGTAGGCCAGTTCTGGCTTTTTCTTCCTTGACAGGGCAGATGGCACAGAGAAGGTAGGAGAAGACCTGATCGGATGCGTCGGCCTGCAGTTCGTCGTCTCCGCCGCGATGGGGAACGTCATAGACGTCATGGGCCAAGAGAATCGGTAAGGGGTGTCTCCCAGGGACAGAGAGGCGATCACCGACTGGAAGAAGGCCGCTCTGGCACTGGGCTCCTCTAACTGAGTGTTTCGCAGGGCGGACAGGCGCTTGTGCTCTGGGCTGTCAACCACCTGCTGGGTGGAAAAAAGGAGAGGTCCAGGAGGTTCTTTCCCAATGTACCGGACAGCGTCTTTTTGAGAAGAGACAGGTATTTTTCTGCCTCGAACTCGCTCATGAGACCGAAGGAGGTTTGAAAGTCAGAGATGATCTCTTTGCCGCTGCTGACAAAACAGCCATAAATCTTATGGATGCCGCACCGCTTGAGGGAGGGTGACGGCGAATTTCGTTGAGTTCTTTTGGTTCATAGAGGCTTCTCCCACACAAAAGATTTTCTCTATTGTACACCCATTCTGAAAAAAATTGGGTAGCCGTTTCACCTGCGGGGCAAAAAATAGACTTTGTAAAAAGGATTGACATTTTTTTGCAGGGAAATGATAGGATAAGGATACATAGCATGATAGAGTTGTGGGCGCTAAAGAGTATGCCTCCTGGAAACCCAGGCTGGTGTGAGGGAGAAAGGCGTGTCTGCCGAGGTTTTTCAGAGGGGGGGCCTGTCCTTCTGGGAAGCCGGGCTGTGGGATAAGATCCCTCAGACTGTCGCCCCAAGGGGGCGGAGGGCTGTCGTGGTTTCCCATTCTGTGAAGTCATGACAGCGTCATGGCTTTTTATAGAAAGGAGAGAAAAAACGATGAGAAACCATCGACGGCGGCTGCTTCCCCCTGCTGGCTGTGCTGGCGGTCCTGGTGCTTGCCATGAGCGCCACTGCCTTTGCTGCGGGAGAAGACCCCACAGAGGAAACCAGGCAGCAAGATGATTGCGTGTGCGGATTGTAACAGCACCGGCCTATGCATGACTTGCTATGGGCAGGATGCCAGCTGTGAGGCCTGCGGAGGGAACCTTTGTATGTCCCAGCTGCCAGGGGACGGGCTATGTGGAGTCTCCCAGCCATTTTTACAACACGTTTTGGGCACTGCCCATTGTGGCCATTGCATTGGCCTTAATCACAAAGGGAGGTCTATTCCTCCCTCTTTATTGGGATTGTAGTGGGCGGACTGCTCTACGCCAACTTTGGCTTTGAAGGGACCATCCGCCACGTATTCCTGGATGGGATTGTGGCCTCGGTATCTGATACATACAATATGGGGATTTTGATTTTCCTGTGTCATCTTGGGGGCCATGGTGTGCCTGATGAACCGGGCAGGGGGTTCAGCCGCCTTTGGCCGGTGGGCGCAAACCCATATCAAGTCCCGGGTAGGCGCCCAGCTGGCCACGATTATTCTGGGCTGCCTGATCTTCATTGATGACTACTTTTTAACTGCCTGACCGTGGGCAGCGTCATGCGTCCTGTGACGGACAAGCATCGGATTTCCCGGGCAAGCTGTCCTATCTCATTGATGCTACGGCCGCTCCGGTGTGTATCATTGCCCCCATTTCTTCCTGGGCCGCGGCGGTGGCGGGATTTGCGGAGGACGGCCAGGGGCTGAATCTGTTTATCCGGGCCATCCCTTTTTAACTTTTACGCACTGCTGACCATTCTGATGATGGTGGGAATTTCCCCCTGCTGAAAATCGACTATGGCCCCTATGGCGCGGTATGAGCGAACGCGATGGAGTCTGGGGACCTGTTTTCTGGAAAGAATCCTTATGATACCATGGAGGTGGAAGAGGATGTGAGCCACGGACGGGTCATGGACCTGGTGCTGCCCATCGTTCTGCTGATTCTCTGCTGTGTCACCGGGATGCTCTATTCCGGCGGATTTTTTTTTTTGATGGTGTGGGGTTTGTGGAGGCATTTTTCTGCGTCGGATGATGCCTCAGGTGGGGCTGCTGCTGGGGTCTGCCTTTGCACTGGTCTTCTCCTTGATTTACTTTGGGCTCCGCCGCTCCATGTCGTTTAGCAGTATGATGTCCTGCATTCCTGAGGGCTTCAAGGCCATGGTCCCCGCTATCCTCATTCTCAGTTTTGCCTGGACGCTGAAAAGCGATGACGGATTCTCTGGGCGCGAAGTATTTTGTCCGGGACTTTGTTTACAGCAACGCCTCCCAGGTCCAGATGTTCCTGCCGGCTATTGTGTTCGTCATTGGCTGCCTGCTGGCCTTTTTGCCACCGGCACCAGCTGGGGAACCTTTGGGATGCTCATTCCCATTGTGCAGAGTGTGTTTCCCATGGATAACCCCTTGTCTGTGGTGTGCATTTCCGCCTGCATGGCCGGCGCGGTCTGCGGGGACCACTGTTCTCCCATCTCCGACACCACCATTGCCCATGGCCTCGGCGGGGGCTCAGTGTGATCACGTCAATCATGTCTCAACGCTGGCTGCCCTATGCCATCACAGTGGCGGCGGTGAGCTTTGTCGCTATGTGATCGCGGGATTTTCTGCCCAAGGCGTGGATTGCCTCCCCATTGCCATTGTGCTGATGCTGCTGACGCTGTTTGGGAATTCATATGGTCCATAAGCGGAACAAAACGGTGGTGTCATCCTCCAAATAGTTTGGGTTGTAAACAGGTTTTTTGTGAGACAGAGGGGAAACGACGTAAATCCACAGGTAGATGAGAACAAAACGCTGGACATGGTTGAAAAACCATGTCCAGCGTTTTGTATCGCTTTTTTCTCCATGGCGGTTCACTTTTACGGGAATTTTTTATAACGGAGGGAGGTCACCGGCAAAAGGCGGCCTTTTGGGGGGCCGGTCCGGCGAGGGGCAAGAGGGAAGCTTGATGACAAAATGCTGTATCTCACCGTATAATTAGTCCTAAATTGGACTAATGGGCGAAAAGGATTATGGATCATTTGCGTCAACTAAGCGCTCGGTACAATGCGGTATGGATGGAAACGAGCCAGCTGTATGAAACCTGGGCACGAAGACGGGGACTCTCGTTTTATGAGCTGCTGGTGGTCCTTTCTATTACAGAAACTGAAGAAGCGGTGTTCCAAAAGGACATTTGCCGGCGTTTTACGATTCCAAAGCAGACTGTGCATGCCATTATCAAAACCTTGGCAGACAAGGGGTGGCTGGAACTGGAAGTTTCGGAACAGGACCGAAGGAGCCGGAAACTCTGTTTGACGGCTGAAGGGAGAGAACAGGCGGCACAAATCGTCCAATCGCTTCAGGAGCATGAGGGCGCGGGTATGGCTCCGGTTGGAGGTGGACCGGGCGGAACAGCTGATTGAATACACGGCTCTCTATAACCGGTATTTTAGGGAGGTCGGGGATTAAAATGCACATCCGAAAGAGAATTTTTCGATATGTAATCCCTTCTATGCTTGCCTTTGCCCTGTCTGGAATCTATGCGATTGCCGATGGTTTCTTTGTAGGAAACGCGCTGGGAGACGATGCCTTGGCCGCGGTCAACATTGCCTTTCCGCTGACGGCTTTTCTGCAGGCCGTTGGGACAGGCATCGGCATGGGCGGCGCGATTGAGTACGCGATTCATGCAGGAAGCGTAAGCATGAAAGCAGGGGAAAACAGTATATGGGCATGTCCATTGTCTTGCTGGGCGGATGCAGCATTCTCTTTACCGTCCTGTTCCTGCTTGCCGGTCCCCGGATTCTTGGGCATTTGGTGCAAGCGGTGAGATACTGGGTACAGTAGTGGTATCTGCGCTTTTGTCAGCTTTCACAGGGGGCGGTCTTTCAAATTGCGGGAACCGGACTGGTTCCTTTCATTCGCAATAATGGGAGGGGCGGTCACCGCTATGGCTGCTATGGTGACCGGCTTTATCACAAACATTGTTTTTTTGGATTATCTGTTTGTATGGGTGCTTCCCTGGGGAATGATGGGGGCCGCCATAGCCCACGGCAATCGGTCAGGCGATGACCTTTTTGGTATGCCTTGTATTTTTTTATCGTAAAGCACGCCCCATCCTTTCATTTCGGTGGAGAAAGGGCGCTCTCTTTCGTCCGTATCTTAGGCGTGGGACTTTCCCTTTCGGGTTGACCTATTCGCCCAATATCACGTTGATCCTGCTGAATAAGAGCGCCGTGATTTTTGGGGGAACGATTGCTGTGACTTTTTGTTATGCACCGATCAGGTTATATTTCCTCAGTGGTTATGCTGCTCATGCGGGGGTCAGCGACGGCAGCCAGCCGCGATCAGCACTTGCCTATGGGGGAGGAAGTACCATATAACCAAAAACGGTGCGGAATCTGGCGTATCGGTTTGCTTTTGGCGTTGCGGCTATCTGCGCTGTCATCCTTTTTTCTTCTGCGGGCAACGCGGCATATTTATTTGGGACCTCTGAAACAGTGGCGGTACGCGTTGCGCAAATTCTGCCGATCTTCATAGTTGGCTTTGTCTTTGTCAGTGTATCCAGAGAGTGACCACAGCTTATTTTTATGCCATGGGAAAAAACCTCTGGGCCTACGTTCTGATTTATGGGGAACCATTGACCCTCTGCGTTTTTGCTTCATTCTCCCCAATGCTATGGGCAGTGTAGATGGCACTTGGTTTCAGTGCCGTTATCTCAAATCATTGCCATGCTGATCAGCGTGCTTCTCATCCGAAAAAATAGAATCCATGAGCAGCAGTTTGCAGATAGCGACGTTTTTGCCACAGGGGTAAATTGATGTCATCGCAGCGGAAATGCAAATGATGGGAGAAAGCCGGGGTGACCAAGTCACCCCGGCTTTCCTCATTTGGGTCATCTTTTTCAGACTGGTCCGGGTCCTTGTGAAGAGTTCCCGCAGGCCAACATACAGAAGAAAGAGGCCAAAGAGTTTTCGCAGCAGCCCTGTGTCCAGACTGCTGGAAAGTTTTCCAGGCAGCCAATCCGGCGGCGGCCAAGCCCGCTAAAATCGCGGAGGAGGATCACCTTTGTCCGAAGAATGCTTGTGGTGGCTGGCAGGGCGGCGGCGGCGGCCGGCAGGAAGAGGCATACAGAAGGTTCCCTGGGCCTGGGTGCTGGTCTATGGCGGCGAAGGAGGTAAGATAGATGAGCAGCAGGGACCCTCCGCCAATGCCAAAGGCGGAAATTCCTGTGATGGTGCCGGCCAGCAGGGCGATCAGCCAACCCATCATCCGCGCAGCGCCGACCAGGCCCCCGTAAGAGGGATCAGCAGAGCAAAGGCCCGCTTCAGCCATACCACGGGGTTTTTTTCAAAGATTTTTCCGCCGATGAGCCCGCCGATGAGTCCGCCGACCAGGTAGGGGGAGTGCCCCCCATCAGGTCCAGATGGCTCGTATAGTAAATAATAGCGGACAGGGCGCACAGGGGAAAGATGATGGCTACAGAACTGGCAAAGGCATGCCGCCGGTCCAGGGCACATCGAGACATGAGCAGGGGGCACCAGCACCATCCCGCCCCCGCCGCCGAAGAATCGTTGACGATTCCGCTGCGCCGCCGGCCATGGCGGCGGAATCCAAAGTTGATCGTTTCAAAGCAAAAGCCCTCTCTCCGGCATAGTTTGCCAGAGAAGGGCCATTTTATTCTGCAATGAGATCTTATGACAGCGCCTGCCAGGAAAGCCCGCCACGGGAGGAACCCACGGGCGCTGGCGGGACAGAGCGGCCGGGCGGGGAATTCCCCTGGGTGGTGGGGGGCGGGGAGCTGGGGAAAACACCACCTTGTGGTGGAGGATCCCCCTGTTTCCTCCAGCTCTTTCCCGGAAGGACGCGGGCCAGGGGGCAGCCTTGGGTTTGGGAAGGAGATCCGCCACACGGAATTGGGAGGGGTCTAGCTTATTCCCAGTCCCCATGGAAGAGAGGATGGGAATGGAGCGGCTCCCGTGCGGTCTCCAATCAAATCCAGCTTGCAGGGAGACAGATCAATGGCGTCTACGATGTAATCATAAGGCAGACGGAAGAACTGGTCACGAGTTCGCCGCCTCGTTATTTTTCGGGGTATCAAAGGATACAGTTGGGATTGATGTCACACGGATGCGCTGGGCCATGGCGGCGGTTTCTCCAGCCCAAGGGGTGGGTAGAAGGGCTTTCCGCCTGGCGATTCAGGTTGGTGAGTCCCACCTGGGGGTTCGTGGTCCAAGGTCCAGCTGGCCGATCCCAGCCCGCGCCAGAGCCTCGCGCACCAGCTTCCCAAAATGCCAAAACCCACATGGGACTGGCGGGCCCCGCTCCCGCTGGCGGGGGAGCCCAGCAACATTTCTGTGCCGGAATTGTTCATGAGTCCATGGGGATGCCTCTAAAAAAGCCCCGCCAAGGCCTTATGCCTCCGCGGGGAAGGTGTGAATTACAGTGGTGGGGATGGCCTTTCCCTCTTCGGTGACTCTGCGCAGGATATTTGGCCTGCAGGTCTTCCTAAACCACTGGTTGTAGTCTTCCGAGCGCAGGGGAGCTGGCGGCCTGAGCCGCTTCCACTGGATCTCGCCAAAGCTCTCTCACGTAAAGCACCTGGTAGCCGGTGACGTTCCCACTGCTGTCCGTGCTCTCACCACGAGGTGGTGTCCCCCCGCCCTGACGCCCCCTGGGCAAAGCCAGTCGGTAGGGGGGCGGCATCCAGGCTGTCCCGTTGGCATCCTAATGGAGGCCGTTTTCCCTTGGGGTTTCATCGGCGCTGTTCTCGCCAGCCAGGGCGGCGAAAGGAATCCGCGGTGGCGTCTCCTGCTTTCACTGATCCAGCAGCCCCTGGGCCTGCTCGCTTGGCAGCAGACCCAGCTGTCCTCAGTGGGCAGGGCGGTGGAGCCATCCTCGCTGGGGGGTGGTCTCTGCCAGAATCTGAATGCTGCGGTAGGTTTCATAGTCTGGTAGCTGTCGGTATCTTTCCGTCCAGGAACTGGACACACAGTAGCCGGTATTCTCTACCTCAATGGAAGTCAGGTCTCCCGGCTTTGACGGCTGTCGTCCAGTAAAGCGACACTCCCAGTAGGTGGAGAGGTCACGGTGCTGCCCAGATCACCGGTCTTGTGGTTATACTCAGGATCACTGTAAGACTCGGCGGAGGGGTCTCATCCAGATAGTCCTGTGCTGCGGTGTTGAGGACGCGGTGCCGCCCCGGACTTCTGCGATCATTTTTGTCCCGGCCTTCTCAGCGGCGGCGTCCCAGCGGCCTTGGTTTCCTCCTCTGTGGGCTCGACGGTGTTTCCATCCTCGTCCGTCTTGTCCTCGAATTCAGCGTTGATGTAACAGAAGCGGTAGTCATAGGAGTCAGATCGGCGGCGTGCGCGTCATAATAATCGTCCAGCTCCCCGTCAGTATAGGTGAAGGACTTTCGCTCTTGACAGCGGCATATATTCATCGGCCAGGATGGACTTGGTCAAGAAGTTCTTTGAACAGGGATTTGGTCATGTTCCGGCCGTAGATCATGCGGAGATAGAGTTCCTCCGAGCCGGCATTGCTCTGCACACACTGTGTGTGTGCGCGTCCATCATTTGTCCTAATGGACTGTTCGCCCTCTGCAGAGAGCGTTGTATCCCGCGGCTTCTGCCTCGCGGCACAGGATGGACACCTGCTGGAGCTGGTCCAAAGCCTGCTCAGGAAGTAGTCGGCGTAGGTGGTCCCTTCCTCCTCGTTGTAGGTCTGCTCCGGGGACAGGGAGGGGTCATAGCCCATATCCATCCCCATCTGCTGATAGGCTTGCGCCTGCTGGGTGAACCCGTTGGCGACGGAGTAATAGTAGAAAGGGACGCCTCCGTGGTGGTGTATGTCTGGTCGCCCACAGTGGCAGCGGGTCGCGTTGGCGTTCTGCTTCCCCGAAGAAGGTGTGCCAGATCAAAGCGCGGCGACCAGAATGGCAATGATGATGCCAATGGCCCAGTAGAGCTTGGCCTTTTTTTGCTCATGGGCTCTTTCTGTCGTTGATTGGTTCATAATGTTTGTGTCATCCTCCTTGTATCTGCCGATAAGAAAAGTTTACAAACACGTATTATACTAAATATAGGGAACGTTTGCAAGGGAAAAAGACAGGATTCCATTTTTGTGCGTAAGGGAATTGATGCTTTTCTATCAGATCAATTATAATAGAAAAAAAATACCCACAGAGGAGAAAAAGGGGATGGCAAGAGATGAAAGACGTCATCACAGTGGCAACCATGTGGGAGAGTGACGCCCATACCATTGCGTTATATGTACCAGCAGAGAACTGATGTACCGGGCAGCCATGGGAGTGTACCAGGCGGTGAACTGGCAGGGGAAGAAGGTCGCCATTTTCACCGGCAGCGGCAACAATGGCGGGGACGGCTATGCCCTGGCGGGCATTCTGGCGGACCATTCTGTGCCCTGCTGCCTGTACCAAGTCTCGCGAGCACTATTCTGAGGATGGAAAGTAGTATTATGACCAGGCTGTGGAAAAAAGGGGTGGAGCGGAAGCGATTTTCTGAGGGGGGGAGGATCTATCCCGCTACGACATCCTGGTGGACTGCCTCTTGGGAACCGGATTTTCTGGCCCGTGCGGGGGGCGTTTCAACAGGCCATTCAGGCCATCAATCGGGCCAAAGCCTATGTGGTGAGTGTGGATATCAACAGCGGTATGAATGGGGACACAGGGAAAGGGGACCTGGTGGTCAGGTCGGACCTCACGGTGACCATCGGCTATCTTTGAAAGCTGGTATGTTCTTGGGAGAGGCTGTATGGAAGGTCGGCCGGCTGGTGGTGGCGGGACATTGGGATTCGCCTGGTGCGGGAGGATTTCTTCCTGGCCACGCCGGAGGAAATGGTCTTTTCCCCGCAGTGGTCTGTCTCTTCAGAGCAGCCAAGTTACGATGATGACCCCGGGAGAGGCAGAGCGTCTCCAAAAAACGGGCAGACCATTCCCTGACGTGGCGCAGGAAATCGCCTTGCGCAGTCAAAGGCTGGTCCGGGTATTGCAAGCACTCGTTGGTGACAGATGGTTACCGGACCTATTTTATGGAAGAGGGGAGTATCCCGCGGAGATTGCTTCCCTTGGGAGAGGGAGAGCGCAAGGAATAAATCGCCTTCCCCGTTCAAAAAATCCGCCCAGCGGCAGCCGCCTCAGGTGCCGCAGGGCGGATTTTTGTCTGTTCTGGCAGAATTCCAGGAGAAAAAAGCGGGATACGGGGAAACGGAATAAAAAGGAATATATTTCCCAGTGGATGAAACCGGTATGAATATTCATTCATGTTATCTGGGACGGCATCTGTAAGGTGCTGTGGGCCAATGCATCCTGCTCTGCCGGGTCATGGGTGACCAGAAGCAGGGTCCGCCCCTGGGCATAGCGTTTCAAGTAATCCAATACCACCGCTTTTGGTGAAGTTCGGTCCAGCCCCTGTAAAGGGGGTTCGTCCAGGACCAGAAGGGGCCCGGGGGCCAGTACAGCACGGGCAATGGAGACCCGGACGCTTCATTCCACCGCTGAGGGCACGGACAGGGGAGGGATAAGCTGTCCGCCAGCCCCAGTGATGTGGGTGGCGGGCGGCCTCCTGCCGGTCCCCTTTGGGGCAGACCACAGCGGCGTTGGAGAGAGCGGAAAAAGTCCTCGAAGAGGCGGTTCTCCTGAAAACTGCGGGACACAGGGCGGACCTGTCCCTGGATGGTGCCGTGGTCAGGCTGTTCCAGCCCCAGGATGATCCGGCAGCAGCGTGGTTTTTCCACACCCTGAGGGACCCATGATGCAGGTACATTGCCTCGGCGGGAAACCGAGCGGAAAAAGTCCTCAAGGACGACATGGTCTCCGTATCGTTTGCTGATATGTTCTAAGATGAGATCTGTCACAGCGTTTCCAACCTCCCAAAGACCCCTTCAAAAGAGCCAGGAATCCTTTTTCAAATAGCACGCTGATCACCACCACGATGACAGTCCAGGCAAAGAGATCTACTGTGTTGAAATAGACCTTGGCATCGTAAAACATTCGGCCGATGGACCCGGCGGGAATGCCGATGATCTCCGCCGCGATCCCCGCTTTCCAGGAGATGCCCAGGCTCACTGTGCAGGCCGAGAGAAGGTAGGGGCTTGAGCTGGGGGGAAGCCAGAGGTAGAGTGCCCGCTTGGGCCAGGACAACCGGAAGATGGACACCGCTTCCAGCAGTGCCGGTCGGCGCTGCGAGATACTTTGAAGCACATTGGTATAGACAATGGCAGAACCATGGAAAAGAGATAAAAATGGACAGCCGGGAGGAGGACATCCAGATGAGACAAATGATGATGAAGGAGGCCACCGGAATGGACTTAATCATGGTGGCCCAGGGACGGAACAGAATCTCAAAGAGTGGAAACCGCCCGGCCAAAAGCCCCCAGGCCCAGACCGAACCCCCAGCCCCAGCAGGAAACCCGCCACGATCTTCCGAAAAGGTGAACCACACTGTGCCCCAGAAGTCGGCCTCCCGCCAGATTCCCCAGGCGTTCCACTACGGACGGGAGAGGGACCAGTAGTTTCTGGCCTACGCCCATTGCAAGCCCCCGCCATACGGCCAGGGCTAGCAAACACCGCGCCGGCCCGCTGAAGGCCGCTTCGATATCGAGAGAAAAATTGTCTTACCCGTTTCATCCGGTCCTCCTGCGCTGGTTTTAAAGTATCCCTATTCTACCCCATTGCAGGGGGATGAAAGCAACCAAATTTTGTGGCGGGAGGCGGAATAGGGGATTTTCAGTTGTAAAAACGTCGTGGTTTCAGGTACAATATTGTCCATCGAATGATGGAAAGATACGGTGAATCACGATGCTGTCTGAAGAAAAACAACTTTTGCTGCACTGCGACGCCGGGTCATTGCCCAGGCGTTTGGTAATCTGAACCCCCGTCAGTTGGAGGGGGTGCTGACCACGGAGGGCCCCTTGCTTCTGCTTGCTGGGGCGGGCAGTGGAAAAGACCACGGTGCTCATCCACCGCATTGCGAACCTGCTGCGCTATGGCAGAGGCGCAGATGCCCAGGAGGTACCCGACCATATCACAGAGGAAGATGTCCGCTTTTTGGCGGGTATGTGGAAGAAAACGGCCCCCGATGAATGGGAGACCAGCCGGGCCAACCTCCTGTGCGCCCTGGAGCCCGCCGCCCCTTGGCAGGTGATCGCCATCACCTTTACCAACAAAGCCGCTGGTGAGCTGAAACAACGGCTGGAGGAAAGATTGGCCCGGATGCCCGGGACGTCTGGGCGGCGACCTTTCATTCCGCCTGTGTGCGGATTCTCCGGCGGGACATTGAGAAACTGGGATTTCCCCGCCTCCTTCACCATTTATGATACCGACGACTCCCTCCGGGTCATCAAGGAGTGCCTGAAGGAGCTGAATATGGACGACAAGGCCTTTCAGCCCCGCACGGTACTGGGCTATATTTCCCGGGCAAAGGATGAGATGCTTTTGGCCCAGGCGTATCTGGACCAGTGCAAGGCCAAAGGGGATTTCCGGCTGCAAAAAGATTGCCAATGTCTATCTGGCCTATGAGAAAAAACTCTGGGCAGCCGGTGCATTGACTTTGACGATATCATTCTCCACACTGTCCGCCTCCTCCAGGGGGTTTGACGACGTGCGGACGTACTATCAGCGGAAATTCCGCTATGTTCTCATCGACGAGTACCAGGATACCAATAACCTGCAATATCTGCTCCATCCCTGCTGGCCGGAGGCCGGAGAACATCTGCGTGGTGGGGGACGACGACCAGTCCATCTACCGTTTCCGGGGGCCACCATCGAGAACATTCTCTCCTTTGAGCAGGAGTATCAAAATGCCCGGGTCATCCGGCTGGAACAGAACTACCGCTCCACGGGAAACATTCTGGAAGCGGCCAACGCGGTGATCCGGAACAACCGGGGGCGGAAAGGGAAGAACCTGTGGACCGACCATGGGGAGGGGGAAAAAGTACAGTTCTATACCGCCGGAAATGAACGGGAGGAGGGCATGTACGTTGCCACGCAGCTGCTCCGCGCCTATGGGGAGGGGAAGCAGTGGAGGGACTGTGCGGTTCTCTACCGAATGAATGCCCTGTCCAACCAGATCGAGATGGCGCTGAAAAGCAACAGCATACCCTATCGGGTGGTGGGCGGCTTCCGCTTTCGAGCGGGGCTGAGGTGAAGGACATGCTCTCTTACCTCTGCGTCATTCACAATCCCCAGGACGACCTCCGTCTGCTTCGGGTGGTAAACAACCCGCCTCGGGGAATTGGGGCAAAGACCATGGAACATGCCCGGGGAATCGCGGCCCAGGAGGGACGGAGCCTGTGGGATGTTCTCTCAATGCCGGGCAGATTCCCGCCCTGAAGAAGGCGGCGCCGAAGTTCCAGACATTTGTGGACTTGATTCGCTCCATGCAGCGTTTGGCGGAGGAGGTAGACTTACCTACATTTTATGAAACGCTCATCCAGGCCAGCGGCTATGGAGAGATGCTTTCGGCCAAGACAGACCACGAGAGCAAGTCCCGGTTGGAAAAACATTCACGAGTTGTCCTCCCTCCATCAGCGGGTATCTGGAGCACGCGGAAGATCCTTCCCCTGGGAGGGGTTCTTGACGAGGTGGCTCTGTATACAGATTTGGACAGTGTGGAGGGAGGCGGACAACTGCGTCACCCTTATGACCATGCACGCGGCCAAGGGCCTGGAGTTTCCCGTGGTGTTTACCGTGGAATGGAAGAGGGGGTTTCCCAGGGTTCCGGGCCATTGGGGGAGGAAGAGGAATTGGAGGAAGAGCGCCGGCTTTGCTATGTGGCGCTGACCCGGGCAAAAGAGCGTCTCTATCTGACCTGCGCGGCCCAGAGAATGCTTTTTGGCCGGACCTCGGCGAATTTTTGCCCTCCCGCTTTGTGCAGGGAAATTCCCGCTGAACGGGTCCAGGCCGGCGGAAAGATTCGGCGTCCCCAGCAGGAACTGCTTTCAGATACCGGATGGTCTGGGGAGGAGCGTTTTTTCTCAGGTGCAAAGGCCGGCTGCGCCGCAGCCCGCTTGGCCTCGGGCACGCGGGCGGCGCCTGCGGCCTATCGCAAGCCGGCGCCCAAAAGCCCAGCCGATGCTGGACCTTCGAAAGGGAGACATGGTCCGGCATTCGGCGTTTGGAACCGGATGGTTCTCACCGTTCAGTCCATGGGGAGGAGACGCGCTGCTGGAGGTGGCCTTCGACAATGTGGGGACCAAAGCGGATGATGCTGAAAGCGGCCTCCCAGTTTATGCCCAAGGAATCGTGAGGAGGAGAAAACATGGAGGAACGGGAAGCCATCCTTCGCCGCTGGTTTTCCATGTGGCTGGAGGGAAAAGACCAGGGAAGTGCGGCCTTGTTTCAGGAGGATGCCCTGTATATTGAAAGCTGGGGCCCCCAGTATCAGGGCGTTGAGAAGATCAAGCACTGGTTTACCGAATGGAACACCCGGGGGCAGAGTCCTCCGGTGGGACATGGGGGCCTGTTTCACCGGGCGCAGGAGACCATGGTGACCTGGCGGTTTCACTGCCGGATGGACGACGGGACCGAGCAGGCTTTTTGAAGGGGTCTCCTACGTCCTCTGGAGCAGCGAGGGCCGAATCCAGCGTCTGCAGGAATTTGGCTGCAATGAAAAAGCGATACGATCCCTACGAACAGGGTTCGGCGCCTGTATTCCAGGAGCAGACGATCCTTTGGTTTTAATGCGATGACGGGAGGGGGCAGAGATATTCTGCCCCCTTTCATTTTTAGGAAGGAGATGGTAATAAACCGTAGGCAGGGAACACATTGGAAAAAAACAGAGAAGGAAAACAGTTTTTCTTGACAGCAGGAGAAAAACGTGATAATTTACATACAGACCGTCGGTATGTTAATGGGAAGGAGGCGCGTCTATGGCCAGGAACAAACACCCAGAGGAGACGGTGCAGCGCATTCTCACCACGGCCTCCAAGCTTTTTGGAGAAAGGGTATGAGAAGACATCACTCCAGGATATTATCCGGGAAACCGGCCTGTCCAAAGGGGCGATCTATCACCACTTCTCCTCAAAAGAGGCGATTTTTGAAACGATCTGCAACCAGATTGGCCAGAAAATGAAATCCGCCTTTCAAAGATCCGGGATGACGCCGCGTTGACGGGGGAAGAAAAGCTCAGGAAAATCTTTCGATCAGCCATTCTTCATCCCAATCAAAAAAGAGGCGTTTCATATCATGCCCTACCTTCTGACCATCCACGCTATTTGGCCATGCAGATGCAGGAGATTCTTCACATTTCCGTCCCGGAGTATATTCAGCCGATTTTTGGAGGAGGGGGTGGCAGACGCTCCCTCCAGGTCTCGGACATTCAGGCTGTGGGGGAGGCGATTATGGTGCTGATGGGAATTTGGCTCCAGCCGATCAGCCGCCCCACAACGCCGGAGGAAATGCGGGCCCGCTGTGTGGTGTTTAATCAAATCACCCAGGGCTGCGGCCTGGGGACCCTGCTGGAGGAAGATTTGATCGACTCTTTCGTGGCGGACAGCCGTGGAATTTGAGGGGAATCCCAATAAACTGCCCGTTCAGAGCAGTTTATTTTTTGGGACTTTTACAAACCGACCGTCGGTATTAAAATGGAGGTAACACGATGAAACTCAAGCAAAATTTTTTTCTCGAGATATGATCATTCTGGTGTTAGGGCAGGTGATTTCTCTGTTTGGCAACGCCATTGTCCGCTTTGCTCTGCCGCTGTATCTGCTGCGGGAGACCAATTCCCCCATCCCTTTTCGGGGTGGTTTACAGCCTGTTCCTTTCTGCCCATGGTGGTGTTTTCCTTCCTGGGCGGCGGAATTGCGGACCGGGTGAACAAACGAAACATTATGGTGGCCTTGGACTTTGCCACATCCCCAAGCTTATGGTGGGGCTTGCCCTGGCCTTAGAGGTCCTGCCGCTGGTCCCGCTGCTCATTGGGGTGCTGATGCTGCTCTACGGTATTTCCGGGGCCTACCAGCCTTCTGTCCAGGCCAGCTTGCCGCTGTTGGTGCCGGAGGCGGGACTGGTTCAGGCCAATGCGTTGGTCAATATGGTCAGCACCCTGGCTGGCCTCCTTGGGGCCGGTGGTTGGTGGCGTTTTATTTGGCGCGTTTGGCGTGTATCCCATTGTCCTTGTGAGTGCCCTGTGTTTTTTTTGCCTCCGCTGTCATGGAGTGTTTCCTTCGGATTCTCCCACAACGGCCGTCCCCGACGGACAGTCTGCTCCGGACCGTGAAGGGGGATTTGGCAGAGAGCTGGCGTTTTATGGGGCGGGAGAAACCGAATTTCCTACGGGTTACTCTTCTTTTTGGCGCTGTTTAACTTGGTTCTCTCCGCAGCCATCATTGTGGGCATTCCCATTATGGTGGTGCAGCTTCTGCATGGGTCCGATACTCAATTGGGACTGACCCAGGGGCTTTGGGTCTCGGGGACTGATGGGGGCTTACTGGGCCAGCGGGCTGGGGGGCAAGACTTCTCTTCACCACAGCCCGCTGCTGTTGCTCTTGGCCTCCGGAGGGGTGGTCCTCATGGGAGTTGCCCTTCTGCCCCTGGTTTCTCCCCTATCGTGGGATATGGGTTGATCACTGTGCTGAGTTTTCTGGTGATGGGGGTCTCCACCCTGTTTACCGTGACGATTTTAGCCGCCATGCAGGGCAGACCCCCTCCGGATCTGTTGGGAAAGGTGATGGCCACGGTGCTGGCTACGGCCAACTGCGCCCAACCCTTGGGACAGGCGGTCTATGGTCTGCTGTTTGAGGGATTGGCGACCACGCCTGGGCAGTGATGCTGGGGGCTGGGCTTGCGGCGTGCCTGGCGCTGCGCGGCCCGGCCTGTGTTCTGGGCGCTGGAGAAAGAAACGGACCGCAGCGCTGGTGACGCTACGGTCCGATAAGAGATACCGCCAGGGGAAGTCTACCGCCTCCTCTGCGTAGTCAATGCCGACGCGGGGCCCCGCCACAATGGAGAAGGGGCGCAGATCCTCAGGCGGCGTGGTGAGTCCGAGATCCTCCAGCCGGTCGCAGACAAAGAGACCGTCTCCCAGCAGGGAGCAGCCATTCTCCGCCCGGGTGAGCGCCGCCAGAGCCTGGCAAAGTTTGCCCGGCCCGTTGAGAAAATTCTTTCTCTGATAGGCAGACAGCTGCTCCCCCAGCCGACGCCATATCGGTTCCGGGCCAGAAAGGAAAGACTTCCCCCGGGGCTGACCGCCCCGATCAGGACGGCACAGGGCTCTCCCTCTGGCTCGGTCACAAAAATTCAGGCAGTGATACATACCATAAAATGAGATAGATATAGGCGGTGCCCGGTGGGGCGAATAAGGTCTCCGTCCGGGGGTTCGCCGGTAGTTGTAGGCGTGACAGGCTTTGTCCATCCGTCCAATGTAGGCCTCGGTTTCCTGGATTCGCACCACCAGGGAAGGCCGTCCTGGAACCGGACCAAATAACATTTCCCAGCAGTGCCTGGGCAACCAGGCGGGTGTCTCGGTGATAAAAAGGCTTGTGTCGTTTCATGGTGGCTTGTCCTCCATCCAAACAATTTTGTCGGGAGGGGATTCCTCCCCGGCACACGCAGGCCCGCCAGCCGCTGCCGGCATAGGTCTGAAAAACAGACCTGTCTTCGGAGGGGAGGCGCCCCAGTGGCGGCGGGAGGCCCTGCCCTGTGTATTTGCACCAGGCTTCCTTTTTGGTCCATAGACCGTAGAAAGCGACCAATCTCCCCTGGTGCTGGAAGGCGTCGTATTCCTCTGGGGTCAGAGCATACCGGGGAAGCGTGGCAGCCTGGGACCTTAACCCACATCAACCCCCACAGGGGAGTCAGACAGCGCGCACAGCACCAGGGAACCGCTGTGGCTCCAGTTGATGTGGAGGTGGGGATACTGCGGGAAATAGGGCTTTCCCAACGGGGTCCTGGCCAGAGCCGGCGGGGAGAGAGCTGATATCCGTGGGGAAAGGGCGTAGGCCAATAAGTTACCTGGGGGAGAAACACCCTGAGCGCCGTAGAGTCATGGAAAGGACCCTCCCTTGGGGGACAAATTTTCCAGGGAAAACCCGAGAAAAGCAGTCGGAAAGACTTGCCAATTTCAGGGGAATTGGATTATAATAACTGACTGATATCAGTATTCTGGAGAGAAACGAGGTATTTTTTTACCGCGTCCAGCCTATACAGGCGGAAGGGAAAAGGTGTGTAAAACCCAATGGCGATTGATCGAATCCATGATTATATCGTGCCCGGCAAACGGGCACATTTGGTGGGGATTGGCGGCGTGTCCATGTCCCCCCCTTGGCGGAGGTTCTTCAGGGGCGAGGGCCTGGTGATTACGGGCTCTGATGTGAAGGAGAGCCTGGCGGTGGAGCATCTGCGGTCTCTGGGCATCCCGTGGTCATCGGCCACTTGCCGGAAAGTGTGGAGGGGGAAGGACCTGGTCATTCGCACCGCCGCAGTCCACGACAGCAATCCAGAGATTGCCGCTGCCCATGCATTGGGATTCCCGTCTTCGAGCGGGCCCAGGCCTGGGGCTCGATTATGGCGGTATGAGAATGCCCCCTTGCATTTCCGGCACCCACGGCAAAACCACCACCACTTCCATGTGCACCCATTGCCCATGGCGGCCCGGGTGGACCCCACGGTGATGATTGGCGGGACCCTTCCCATTTTAGGGACTGGCCACCGGGTGGGAAAAGGGAAAGACCATTATTTTGGAGTCCTGCGAGTATTGTAACCCTTCCTGTCCTTCTATCCCACCCCTGGCAGTGATTCTCAATATTGAGGCAGACCACTTGGACTTTTTCAAGGATTTGGAGGATGTGGAGCACGCTTTCCGGCCTTTGCCGATTTGAAGTCCCGCCGGGGAACGGTGCTGGCCAACGGGGAGGATGCCAATACCATGAAAAAGCTCTGGAGGGCAAGGAGGGGTGCTCACCTTCGGCTTAGAGAAGGGAACCTTCCATGCGGAGAATCTAACCTGGGACCATGGCTTTCCTTCCTTTGATGTGGTTTGGAATGGGAAACCGGCTGTGCATGTCGCGCTCCAGGTGCCGGGGGAGCACAATGTGAAAAACGCCATCGCGGCGGCGGCGGCGGCGCTCCTTTTTTTAGGGATGCCCAGCCAGGCCGTTGCCCAGGGCTCCGGGATTTCCGGGGGGCCGGCCGCCGGTTTGAGTATAAGGGAATGGTCAAAGGGTGCTGCGGTCTATGACGACTATGCCCACCATCCAGGAGAGCTTAAGGCTCTGCTGGAGACGGCGGCCAGCTTGGGCTATCAGCGGGTGATCTGTGCCTTCCAACCCCATACCTATACCCGCACCAAGGCGCTGTTTTCCGAGTTTGCGGCGGTTTTGCAGCAGGCGGACGTGACTTTCCTGGCGGAATTTTGCCGCCCGGGAGAAAATGAGGTGGGTATTTCCTCCCAGGACCTGGCGGCCGCTGTCCCAGGCGCCCGGGCGGCGAAGAACTTTGACCAGCTGACCCAGTGGCTGTACGACTTGGCCCGGCCGGGGGATCTGATCCTCACGGTGGGGGGCAGGCGATATCTACACGGTGGGGGAGGAATTGTCTGCCGGGGGCAAATGGAATCCACCTTAAGATAAATCGTTGGGAGGGGAGCCTTCCCTCCGCGATGTTGTTTCCATTTTGGGATGTCATGGGACGCAAGAGGTTTGGAGACGATACAAAATGGAAAGAATGATGATACATGAGATCCCGGCTTCTCCTTTGGGCAGGTCCAGGACCTTGCTGCCGGAACGGGCTGTACGGTGATTCTATGTCCCGAGGGCGGGGTCACCGGCGTGGATGTCCGGGGCGGTTCTCCGGGAACCCGGGACACCGATGCTCTGAACCCGGTCTGTAACCGGGAGGTGGTCCATGCTGTGGTCCACTGGCGGCAGCGCCTTTGGGCTGGATGCCGCCGGAGGTGTGATGAAGAAGCTGGAAGAGGTGGGCGTTGGCCGGGATGTCATGGTGACGGTGGTTCCCAATGTCTGTGCCGTTCTCTTTGGATCTGAAATTTGGGTCTATGGAGATTCGCCCGGATGGAGCCATGGGCTATGGCCTGTGAGGCGGCTTTGCTTGCGGAGCTTCCCTTTCAGGAGGGGAACTTTGAGCGGGGACCGGGTGCAATTCATTGGGAAAAATCCGCGGCGCGCAGTTTTCCATGAAGGGGGGGCATCAGGGCCTGCGCCTTTCGGCAGGGAGACCTGATGGTGGGGGCCGTGGTGCCTGCAACGCCATGGGGGACGTGTTGGAGAACGGCACCATCCTGGCCGGTGCCCGGACGACAGCGGCAGGGGATTTGCCGACAGTGAGGCGTGGCTGGTGGCCCACGGACAGCGCCAGCGGGATGTGTTCAGCGGCAAGCTGGTGGAGAAAACACGGTCATTGGCTGTGTGGTCACCAACGCGGCGATGAATAAGGCCCAGGCCACTGCTGGCGGCTGTGGCCCAAAATGGAATTGCCCATGCGTCCGTCCCGCCAACGCCACCTTTGACGGGGACTGCCTGTTTGCCATGTGCCATGGCACGGTCCAGGCGGACCCGGACGCAGTGGGGATTCTGGCAGCCCGAGCGGTGGAAGAGGCCATTGTCCGTGGCGTAAAGGCGGCGGAGAGCCTCCATGGCCGGATTGCCCTTCGGGATCTGTGAAGAGAACAGGAATCCTTGGAATTGGAAAGGAAGGAACTATGCAGAAAGTATCTGAACTGAAGTATGAACGCCTGTCCATGGAGGAATTTGCCCAGGAGATAAAGCGAAGTGATCCACCAGGTAAAGACTGCGGATTCGGCCCGAGCGGTTCTGGCTGCCCGTGACCGCTGCAATCAGCTGATGATCCGGTGGGGAGACCGCCCAGGCGCTGTCCTATATGCGGTATAGCATCAACACGGCAGATGCGTTCTACCTGGCAGAGAAGGAATACTATGATGAGGTCGGCCCCCAGGCCCAGAACTACCTTTGGAATATACCCGCCATGCTGGAGACGCCGTTCCGACAGGAGCTGGAGGAGAGTGGACAGATCATTCCCCTGGTGTTCCGCCTCGTTTGAGGTGGAGCTGAAGGCCATGTCCCCGGAGATTGTCCAGGATATGATTGAGGAGAACCGGCTGGTCAGTCAGTATTCCTGTGTTGATGGCAGGCATGGAGTTCCCCTTCCGGGGGAGAGAACTACCCTGTCCCATGCTGATGAAAGCTGCCAAGTCCCCCGACCGGGCAACCCGGAAGGAGGCCTAAGTGAGGTTTTGGGAAAGACCCCTGAAGGCTCACAGTGACCAGCCGGACGGTATCTTTGACCAGCTGGTGCGTATCGTCCGGACCGGATGGCCAAGAAAAAAATGGGCTATCAAAAACTTTGTGGAGCTGGGCTACTACCGCATGGGACGCCTGTGTGCTATGGCCCGGAAGAGGTGAAGCAGTTCCGGGAAAATGTGCCGGGATGGGTTCCCGTGGTTGCTCGGCTGCGGACGGAGATTGGCAAAAGCTGGGGTGGACACCCTCATGCTCTATGACTATGATCTGATTCTCCCCAGGGGGACCCAGCACCCAAGGGGGGAAGGAAGCGATTTTTGCCGCAGCCAAAAGAATGTACCATGATATGAGCCGGGAGACGGAGAGTTCATTGATTTTATGCTGGCCACAGAGGCCTTTGATGTGGACGCCCGAAAACAAGTGGGGGTGGCGGCTACTGCACCAGCTTTATGGCCTATCACCAGCCCTTCATCTTGGCCAACTTTAATGGGACCGCCGGGGATGGGATGTGGTGACCACGAGGCCGGCCATGCCTTTGCAGACTACACCACGGCCAATAACCGGTACGTTGTAGAGCTGGGCGTGGCGGTATGGAGACGGCGGAGACCCACCTCGATGAGCATGGAATTTTGCCTGGCCTTATATGGCGCAGTTTTTGGAGAGGATGCGGGCCGGTATGAATTTATGCGCACCTGCTGGACGCCCTTTTCCTTCCTGCCTTACGGCACTATCGTGGACGATTTTCAGCGGCAGGTCTATGAAAATCCTGATTGGACCCCCGCCGAGCGCAAGGCGGCTTGGCGGCAGCTGGAGGCAGAGTTCCGTCCCCACATTACCTTTGACGGAATTCCCTTACCTGGAGGAGGGACCCGCTGGCAGTACCAGATGCACATCTACGAGACGCCGTTTTACTACATCGATTACTGCCTGGCGCAGACGGGCGGCGTTCCAGTTCCTGCTGGCCTCTCGTAAGGATTATGATGACGCATTTCACCGCCAGCCGCTTCCTTTCCGAGGCGAGATGCTTTACAAACTTCTCAGGGAGGCTGATGAAATCAGCGAAAGTAATTGCCGATCTTATCCAGAACGGATATCAGGTAGCTATTGCACGATGACAGTAATGCCTCAGGTCGGAATGATACACATACCGCATTTAATGAGTTTGTGAAGATTATAAGTGCAGCAAAGACCTAATATGTATCCTGTTCAGCCATGAGTCAAGGGGATATATCGGTTATGATCTCCAGAACAACATTCGCGAAGAGCTTTAAACCATGGGGGATTTTCCGCACAGTCAGTACCGTTCTTACCAGTGTTGTTGTGGATCATATGAGGCAATACGTAAC